>Ga0315903_10000163_pt1 | contig 97004 bp, 115 predicted proteins | sample LakEriMetagenome_7_FD_203524 | JGI IMG/M metagenome (GOLD analysis project Ga0315903, IMG submission 203524) | Freshwater fungal communities from buoy surface, Lake Erie, Ohio, United States - Buoy 2 MA119 | ecosystem: Environmental > Aquatic > Freshwater > Lake | place: USA: Lake Erie, Ohio... | reverse complement strand
GAGTTTCGGTTCTAGTATTTGTTGGCGTTACAGTATTTGTTGGGGTGTTTGTAGGTGTTTTAGTAGGAGTTTCAGTTGATAATGGCGTCCCGTCAGGAGTTCTTGTAGGTGTAACTGTTCTTGTAGGTGTAACTGTAGGAGTACTCGTTAATGAACTTGTTGGTGTTAATGTAATTGTTGATGTATTAGTCGGTGTGTTTGTTGGCGTTTCAGTTGTTGTTCTTGTTGGAGTTGGTGTAACTGTATTAGTTGGGGTTAATGTGTTAGTTGGAGTATTTGTCGGTGTTTCAGTATTTGTTGGAGTTTGGGTTTTAGTTGGCGTTTCTGTCGCTAATGGCGTTCCATCAGGAGTTCTTGTAGGTGTAACTGTTCTTGTCGGAGTAACTGTAGGAGTGATAGTAGGCGTTATGGTTTTAGTAACTGTTGATGTTACAGTATTTGTTGGTGTTACTGTATTTGTTGGAGTATTAGTTAATGTACTTGTTGGTGTTAAGGTATTAGTTGGTGTGACAGTTTGTGTTACGGTATTTGTCGGTGTTACAGTATTAGTAGGTGTTTGAGTTGGAGTTGATGTCCTTGTATTAGTAGGTGTAACCGCTGGTGTATATGTCCTTGTTGGTGTAGGAGTGTTTGTTGGAGTTTCTGACGGTGTTGATGTTACAGTCTTAGTAACAGTAACAGTTGGTGTTACTGTGGTTGTCTGTGTGTTAGTTGTAGTAGGTGTTGGTGTTGCAGGTATTGATGATGTATTGGTCGGAGTTACTGTATTGGTTGGTGTTAATGAAATTGTATTTGTTGGAGTAACAGTATTTGTTGGCGTTTCTGTTGGTGTAACGGTAGGTGTTGCGGTATTGGTTGGAGTTGTAGTTGGAGTTGTCGTTGGAGTTCTTGTCGAATTTGGCGACGCAAATGGAGTTTTTGTAACGGTTGGTGTTATAGTATTTGTAGGCGTATTAGTTGGAGTAACTGTATTTGTTGGTGTTTCGGTTGGCGTGTTAGTAGATGTAATGGTAGGTGTTGCCGTATTAGTCGGAGTTATAGTTGGAGTTACCGTATTTGTAGGAGTAATAGTTGGAGTTACAGTATTTGTTGGTGTTACTGTATTTGTAGGAGTTGGACTTGGTGTAGGACATATTGGACCTCCTAAACATACTTGACAATCACCATTAATTGTTGTTATACTTTCAAAGTCATAAAATGAGGTAGGAACCGCTCTTACCACAGAAACACAACCTGAAAATACATTTGTAACCAAAATGTATGTATATCCATTTAAAATTGATGCATCATATATCGATTCAGCATAATCTGGTTCGTCAATTAATTGTATAATTTCATTTCCGCAGCACGATGAAAAAGCATAAGGTAACGTAGTTGTTGTAGGTGTTACAGTATTTGTTGGTGTTGGACTTGGTGTCGGACATACTCCACCTTGATTATTTGTTATACATGTATTACAATCTATTTGTTCATCTATAAGTTGGGGAAAAGTATAATTATTTTTTGGTAGACCGTATGTTAATGTTGTACATCCTGTATAACCATTAGATTGTAACGTTTCAACGTAGTATGTTTTACCGACAGTTAATCCAATTGTTATATTTGCATCGGTAAATATAAAAATATTTTCTCCACAGCAAGAACTAAAAACTAACACATTTTTTGTTTGTGTTGGTGTGGCCGTTGGTGTTTTAGTCGGTGTCCTTGTTGGGTTATTAGTTCTAGTTACAGTTTTAGTAGGAGTAAATGACGGAGTGTTTGTCGGAGTAACCGTGTTTGTTGGAGTAAATGTAGGAGTTACAGTAGGAGTTGGAGTAATACCTAAACAATCATTACAATTTATATGAGGAACACTAATTGATGTAATTTTATTGTCGCAACAATTGCAAGATCCGCTACTTATAACTCTAAAACAGTCAGTAACATTTGTACCTGAATTTATTATAGAAACAAAACGGTTATTAATACAACCTTTATATGTAGTAAAAGGACCTACAACTGAAAACTCAGAAAAATCATCTTTAAGTGATATTTTATAAACATCATTATTAAAACCGATACCAGTCTGAAAACCTGATACAATATTTCCATTAATATCAACTTTTACAATTCCATTAACTACCGTATTTTTATATTGCGTAAAACTTCCAACAATTATAAAGTTTCCAAATCCATCTTTTTCTATATCATATACAACCCCACTATTAAAACCTGACCCAACGTTAAATGAAGTATCAACATTACCTGTAGATGTTAATTTTATAATTCTATTTGACTGAAAACCACTATATTCTGTAAATTCACCACCTAATAAAATTGAATCATCATTTAAAACTGTAACAGAAAAAACATTTCCGTTAAAACCCGTTCCATAATTAAACAAAGGATTATAATCGCCATCAGGTTCTAATGAAACAATTCTATTTGAAGGAATTACATCGTACTCTGTAAATGAACCCACACAGATAATTGACCCGTCACTTTGTATGTCAATATCGTAAACTCCCTCTGAACCTAAATTTGGTAAAAATCCTCCGTTTCCAAAAGTTGGATCAATAGAACCATCAGTGTCTAATCTGACAAGTTTGTTAAAACCTAAACCGTTTGGACTTTCAAATGTTCCAGCAACTAAAATTTTGTTATCAGGTTGTAATTTTAATTTCGTAACAGCACCTCCGGTTGTAAATGTGGGGTTAATAAACCCACCATCAACTGTTCCATCAGTATTTAATCTCTGAACCAAATTCCCTGACGAACCATTTAATTGACCTAAACCAACTAATATCTTTCCATCGGGCTGCTCTAATACTTCATTTATATAGATATAAGAAATTCCCCCATATGAAAATGTATTATCTATTTGCCCATTAGAATTTAACCTTATAATTTCATATGTTGTGGGTTGGTTATTATATTGAGAAAAATTTCCTGATACCAAAATTTTTCCATCAGATTGATAATCAACTCCGAATGTGGTGTTATTAAATCCCGATCCTGTTTGAACTTTTGTGTTTCTTGTTCCTGCAGAGACATTAATATTTAAATTATAAACTACATTTGTTGTAATCGCAGTTGTGCTACAACCACTATATACATCATTTGTTGTACATGAACTTAACTGATAACAAAAACTTGGAACAAAAGTTGGTGTTACGGTTGGCGTAATTGTTGGAGTTACAGTATTTGTCGGAGTGACTGTCGGTGTAACTGTATTTGTCGGAGTTACTGTTGGAGTGGGTGTAGGACAAACAATTCCAAACTCTGCGACCCTACAAGTATCACAATCTACATATGGAGACGAGATTGATATGAAATTATAAACAGTTGATGCTGTTTGTAAAACCACCGTAGTACAACCTGAATATCCGTCAGTTACTATGTAATAAGATTTTGTAAGATCTAAGGAGTAAAGTAATTCTGACTCCTCAGTTAAACCAAAATATATGTTATCACAACAATCCTTAAAAGACCTAATAGGTCTTGTAGGGGTTATTGTCATAGTTGGCGTTGGTGTTGGCGTTGGACAAAAATTATTACCTGTTGTTGCATTTAAACAATCAATACAATCGTTATAGCTTGAACTTATGGAAATAAATTCGTAAAATGTGTTAGGTCTTTGACTTATTATTGTTACACAACCTGTAAATTCTGTTGTTACTATATAATACGTTTTTGACGGATCTAATGTTGTAATAAATTGTGTTTCTTCTTTTAATGAAAAAACATCGTTTGTACAACATGAACTGAACGCCAAATTTGGTATTGGATTTGTAACTGTCGGTGTAGGTGTTGTGGTTGGCGTTTTGGTTACCGTTGGAGTTGGTGTTAATGGAACTGTTTGTGTAACTGTGGGCGTGAATGTAGGAGTTACAGTCGGAGTAGGGGTGGGGGTTGGAGTTAATTTAGTTATTATTGTATTAGGCCCTAAACCAGTATTGGTAGTAACTTCTTCATCATCATCATTTATAATTTTAATGATTATCTCATCTTCGTTATCAAATAAATCCGGTAGATCTATAACGATATCATCGTTATCATAAGTATCAGTGGTTCCGTCAGGATAGGTTATAGTCCCCCCTCCTCCTGGATTAGGAGTAATAATAACTATGAAACAGTTATTTCCATTGCTATCACATATTATTATAGTATAAGGCCCGCAATCATAAGATAGACCATTAACTATTAATTTACACATATCGATAAATACACAAAAAGGTAGTTTTAAAGATAATTAGATATTGAGAAATACGAATAAAAAATTTTTCTATTTACTTAGATTTTTTTTTTGATTATCAATTTACTACTAGAATATAAGAGCAACTAGAATTAATTAAATTAATAGAATAAGTTCCAGTTGCATTTAAGTTATTATCTATAATACTGGTATCAAATGTATAAGGTAATGTTTGTATTCCTAATCCATAAGATTCTGATGAATTACTAGGGGTGAAAATAATATTCGCTTGATCCCCACTAAAATTGTTACTTGAAATTACTATTGTTTGTCCCATTTGAATTATGTGCAAGTCGTGCAATTTGTATATGTGGAACCTGTCCACGCGAGTGGTGTTTTAGTAACCGCAGTTTCTTGAACACCTAAATACTGCCAGCATCCTGTCTCTCCTGATAATTTGACTACCTGACCGATTGTAAGTCCCGATAAGTTGGAGTCAGTATAGTAACAATCTCTACTATCTCCGCTGAAAAACTTGTTAAATGAATTCTGAATTGTAGATGCACTAAAATCAGTTACAGTGGGGTCGGCAGCCCAATCAAAGTTTCTAAGTCCAGCTCCATTTTTGTTCAATGAATTTAAAGACGTATAACCCGTTAATGACGTATAACCGGTAAATGGATTTTGAGTTTGTAATGTTACAAAAGTCCAATCAGTTCCTAATTCAGAATTGATATTTGGCCATACCCCACCGTTAAAGTTGTATTGTGAAAAATATGACGCAGTCCTTGTTTGTCCTTCAATTAATGCTAACGCTTCCAAAATAAACTGGAATGATTGAGCTTCCACAGTTTGGAATCCTTCCACTAAATTACCATTAGGATTAACAAATAATAAATTATTAACTTTTTTACCTAATGAATTTGTAAAGTAAGACCAAGCAGTTAAATAATTGTTATAATCTTTTTGAACTCCTGAATTATTAATATAAAACTGAGATGGTAATTGAGTTGTATTACCGGTAGTTAATGTTGATCCGGTTTGCGTATAAACAGGCGAAGATTCGTTAATTACACAAATAGCAACAAAACTATCTGTTTCAGGTGTAAAGTTGGCCGCTGTGCTAAAATCAATTAATGCGACGTGATTAAACGGAACACCTGATGAACCATATGGATCTGGGTTGCCAGGGTTGTTAAAGTCCCACCCGTTGTTAATTGCTTGTTTAACTGCTGTATCGTTTGTTATACCACTATATAATAACGAACCGTTATCTATGTAGTTAGCACCGATCGTTGCACCTGATAAAGTACCAATAATCGGATAAATCGGCCAAGATACCCACCTTTCATCCCACAATATCATTTCATATAAATTACCTGTCCATCCACTTGTTGAGGTCAATCCACTATACCACATTCTCACACTTAATGAAACATCTTGTAATAAACTATCTGTATATGATCCTGAACCGTCATAGAACACATAAATATTTCTATCTGTATTTCCACTACAGTTACACAATACATCTGCCAATATTGAAGACCTTTGACTTGGGGTTACAGTTGGGGTTAAAGTTGTAGTTGGAGTGTTTGTCGGGGTTAATGTATTAGTTGGGGTATTTGTTGGCGTTATAGAATTTGTCGGAGTAACAGTTCTTGTCGGAGTAACAGTTCTTGTGATAGTAGGTGTAACTGTATTTGTAGGTGTAACACTGTTTGTCGGGGTTGGCGTTTTTGTAGGAGTTTGTGTTGCAAATGGAGTTTTTGCCGGAGTTCTAGTTGGAGTTACTGTTATAGATGATGTTGGCGTTACAGTATTAGTCGGAGTAACTGTTCTTGTTGGTGTTTGAGTTATTGTGTTTGATGGAGTTTGAGTAACTGTTCTTGTTGGTGTTGATGTATTTGTTAATGTTAATGTTGTGGTTGGAGTTTGAGTTGAGGTTGGCGTTTGCGTTCTTGTGTTTGTCGGGGTTTGAGTAATTGTTTTAGTTGGAGTAGATGTGATTGTTGATGTCGGAGTTACAGTATTTGTAGGTGTTACAGTTCTTGTTGGTGTTTGAGTAGGGAATGGAGTTTTTGCCGGAGTTCTTGTTGGAGTCGGAGTAATTGTCGTAGTAGGTGTTACAGTATTTGTTGGTGTTGGAGTAATTGTCGTAGTAGGTGTTACAGTATTTGTAGGTGTTACAGTTCTTGTTTGCGTATTAGTTGGAGTTATTGTAACGGTAGGGGTTTGCGTTCTTGTTGGAGTTGCAGTTATGGTAGAAGTCGGAGTTTGAGTTCTTGTATTTGTAGGGGTAACAGTTGGCGTTTTTGTTGATGTTGGGGTTACGCTACTTGTAGATGTTACAGTATTTGTCGGGGTTTGAGTTCTTGTATTTGTAGGAGTAACGGTCGGAGTTTTTGTTGGTGTTTTTGTTTGAGTTGGAGTTATTGAAGTGGTAACTGTTGAGGTAACTGTTGGTGTGTTTGTTGGAGTTTGAGTTGTTGTTGGGGTTTGTGTTCTTGTATTTGTTGGTGTAACAGTTGGAGTTTTTGTAGTTGTCGGAGTTACAGTATTTGTAGGCGTTACAGTTCTTGTTGGTGTATTTGTTGGAGTATCTGTAATTGTTGGAGTGACAGTTCTTGTTGGAGTTTGAGTTGGAAATGGAGTTTTGGCAGGAGTTCTTGTTTGCGTTGGAGTTACTGTTGGTGTCGCAGGATTTGGAGTTACAGTATTTGTAGGAGTAACAGTTTTTGTAGTTGTCGGAGTTATAGTATTTGTAGGTGTTACAGTTCTTGTTGGTGTATTTGTCGGAGTATCAGTTATAGTTGGAGTTACAGTTGTTGTTTGAGTAGCAGTTGTTGTTTGCGTTGGAGTTTGCGTTCTAGTATTTGTTGGTGTAACAGTTGGAGTTTTTGTATTTGTTGGAGTTATTGTAACGGTAGGCGTTATTGTATTTGTAGGAGTTGATGTACGAGTAGGAGTTTGAGTTGGAAATGGAGCTTTTGCCGGAGTTCTAGTTGGTGTTATAGTAACAGTATTTGTAGGTGTAATAGTGTTTGTTGGTGTTACAGTTCTTGTCGGTGTTGGTGTTGTAGTGTTAGTTGGCGTTTGCGTATTTGTAATTGTAGGAGTTTGGGTTCTTGTTTGCGTATTAGTTGGAGTTATTGTAACGGTAGGGGTTTGCGTAGAAGTAGGAGTTTGCGTTCTTGTATTTGTTGGCGTTTGAGTAGTAGTTTTAGTTGGAGTTGTAGTAATAGTATTTGTTGGTGTTGTTGTGTTTGTTGGTGTTGTTGTGTTTGTAGGAGTTTGAGTTGGAAATGGAGTTTTTGCCGGAGTTCTAGTTGGTGTAGGAGTTACGGTTGGTGTTGCAGGATTTGGAGTTACAGTATTTGTAGGAGTAACAGTTTTTGTAGTTGTCGGAGTTATAGTATTTGTAGGAGTAACAGTTTTTGTTGGGGTATTTGTTGGAGTATCAGTTATAGTAGGAGTTTGAGTTCTTGTATTTGTTGGTGTAACAGTAGAAGTAGGAGTTTGCGTTCTTGTATTTGTTGGTGTAACAGTTGGAGTTTTTGTATTTGTTGGAGTTATTGTACTTGTAGGAGTTATTGTATTTGTAGGAGTTGATGTACGAGTAGGAGTTTGTGTCGCAAATGGAGTTTTGGCGGGAGTTCTTGTTGGAGTTTGAGTAATTGTTGTAGTAGGCGTTATTGTATTTGTAGGAGTAACAGTTTTTGTAGTTGTCGGAGTTACAGTATTTGTTGGTGTAACTGTTCTTGTTGGAGTATTTGTTTTAGTTGAGGTAACAGTTGGTGTTGGTGTAACAGTTTCAGTCGGAGTTATAGTTGGAGTAGGAGTTTGAGTTCTCGTATTTGTTGTAGTTACAGTAGGGGTAATTGTGGATGTTGGCGTTACAGTTTGAGTTGGAGTTTCTGTATTTGTAGGTGTAACAGTTCTTGTTGGAGTTTGTGTCGCAAATGGAGTTTTGGCAGGAGTTCTTGTTATTGTTATACTTGGAGTAACAGATGGTGTTGCAGTTGGTGTTGATGGAATAGTTTGAGTTGTTGTTGGAGTAATTGTAGGATTTGGGGTTACAGTAGGAGTTTTTGTTATAGTTGTAGTAGGCGTAACCGTTGGAGTATTTGATGGTGTTGGTGTTGGTAAAATACTGTAAACAAAATCATTTTCTAAACAAGTCGATCCGCAGTTTGGACAATCAGGATTAAATAAATTAAATTTTGATTGTAAAATATCAAAATTGTGTTTTACTTCAGGAGCAGATAAAGGGGAAACATACATCCTAAATTGAGAAATACCCCCCTCGAAAGTTCCGGCAAAATTAGGTTCAATTAGTATGTTTGTTGTAAGTGATGATAAGGAAGTTGCACTTAATACGTTATTTGGAAATAATTCAGGATCTTGAATATAAACATTTGTTGTTCCTGTTGGGCAAGCCGAGAAAGTTAGATTTTCACGTAGTCCTAATGTACCCCCACCCCAAGATATATTAAAAGGAACCCCAACTTGCCTTTCTTTATAAGTGTCAAGTCCTCGTGGTATAATCTCCTCAACATTTTCAACCTGATAAAATATCTTACCATTAACGTAAATTTTTAATTTACCATTACGATAATGTTTATCTTGTAACCATTTGTCGTTTAATCTAACAATCTCAATTTGGTCAGGTGTTATATTTTCATGAGTAATCGGAGGTTTAATTAAATTTACAGAATTATTTGCTAACGAATCAATGTAAACTAATTTTGTAATGTCACCTAAACCGCCTCTGTAATATAAATCGCAATTATCTAAATAAGTGTAACGTTCCCAAACAATATCAACCAAAAACCAATGTTCTGATGTTGTATATGCAGAATTTTTGGTTAAACAATAATCATAAATTCCATCTTCGGAGCAATGTTCATCTATTGTATAACCTGTTACATAAGTAAGCCCTGATGTTTCACAAGAACCTGTTGTTTGGCAATCACCGGTAAATCTTAAAATTCTTACACCAATTTTTGGATTAGTAGGGTCATCTCCGCACAATTTAAAAGAAATAGCATTTGACATTGAATCAAATATCGGATCCTTATCAGGAGACCCCTCAATTGTTACATTATTACATCCGCAGTCGCAATTAACATTATGCACAATAGTTTCTCCTGACGGCTCATACACATCAACGCATCTTGAATTTGTTGTGCCTGTATCTGAACAAGCACAAGTTTTTAAACAAGTTTGAAGTCCTTCTGTTACCCTTGTATAACCGCTATCTGAATTTGGGTGACCATCTGCATGATGACCAAATTTATTTTCAGCCCTAGTACCAAAATAAAAAAATGTATTTTTATTTTGAGGATAAATTTGGTTTAATGTAGTTTGACCTGAAGAGGGGGAATATTCGTTAAATAACCTTGGTTTTAAAACCATTTCAACTGCCCAACCCTTGTTTGTTCTACTTGGAAATATATCGTAGTCATAACCAAAAAGTTTATAAAAACCTTGATAAAATCCTCCGTATAATTCTTGATAATATCCTTCGGTTGCACCTGTTTTTGAAACTATTTCATATAAAGTTTGACCTGAAATTCCTGAAAACTGAATGTTTTGGTTTGTATAACCGGTAACTTGAAATAATTTTAAACGTCTATCAAAACTTAATCTATCAAATTTTTGTAGGTCACCTAAAAGTCCGTTTGTAAATGTTATTGACTGACCTGTCATTCCTGTAACAAGACCATTATCAATACCAGTAAGTCCGATATCACAAGAAGTTTGTGATGAAAAACAGCTTAAATCTAAATTATCAGGATTATAATAATTTTCAGAAACAATTATATTATCGGTGTTATAACTACCATAATCTAAAATCAGTTGCTGAGTTGTACCTGTTGAATCTAAATCAAAATAAAATGGCAAACGATTTCCATAAGTTTGAGCTATCAAATACGGCGAAAATACAACCTCCTGATTATAATCAATTTCGTCTGACGCTAATGATATATCGGTTAAACTCAAAAAATTGGGGCTAACATAAAATTTCTTATATGTATATTGATTAATGTTTTGTTGAGCCATTCTATTTTTTTATAAATAAATACACAATATCATAGTATTTATTGTAAAAAACGATGATAAATTATAATCAAGAATATTATAGTACGCCGTATTATTTCTTCCTTAAAGATAGGGGGGATAAAATATCATTATATTTTTCTGTTGAACAAACTTTAACTGAGTCGAGAAAAAAAGACAGAAAAAAAGATTTTGATAAAAAAGATAGTCCTAAAATAAAAAAATTAATATCTCAAATTTTATCAAAAAAGAAAAAACCAAAATCAACAGATGAAGTTGAAAAGGAGCTTGATGAATTGATTGATCCTGATGGAAGTTTATCAACTTCAAGTACGCCAATTTTAAATTTGTCTATGCACCCTAAAAGAACAATGGATCAGCAGATTGTTGCAACAAGACAAACAAATAACCCCATAACAAGAGGATATCGTGTTTATTATGGTGAATCAAAAGAAGAGGAACCAGTTGTTAGTGAAGTTAATTATTCTGACGCATTTGGTTATGAAGAAACAAAAGATAAAGACGGAAAAGAAACTTATCACACATTGGTAAAAAAAATGGGTATGGAACCTGATGAAGCCAAACAAAGAACAAAACAATTTGGAAAAGATCCAACTGGTAAAAGAGATAAAAAATCAAGATACAAAAACAAAAAAGGATTTGTTGGGAAACTAACGTTATCTGAAATGGAAAGAATGGCGATGAGAAAAATGCTTGAAGACATTTTATCAAAAAAATCATCATCTGATGATGCTGACGTTATAAAAAAAGATCATCCTATTTCCAAAATTTTAAAAAATAATTTGGACGCCATTAAAAAAATAGCTGAAAAAGAAGGCATTTCAATTAACCAACTTATTAAAATGTTAAAAAGTGAATAAAGACCTTTATAACAAAAAAGTTAAAATACCGGACGAAATCAGAGAACATATGAAAAATTCTTTGAATTCCGTTAGCGCTGAGTCAAATGATGTGGGTTTTAAAAGAAATAATGAATTGCAAAATGCCAAAGAAATGACGTATCAACAGTTAAAAAGGATTAAAAATTTTTTTGATACCTACAAAGGAGACGTTCAAGAGAAATCTTACATACTTAATGGCGGAGATTATATGAAAAATTGGGTAAATGAAACTCTAAGATTTATGCGAGATGATATTTATACAATAAAGAAGAATAAACAAAATGCGGGATTTGAAAATCAATTTAATAGAAAACATACAAAAAATGATATGAGTTCTATGAATAGACCAAGCAAATCTCACAATAAACCTGTTGATCAATACAACGCACAAATAACAGAATCCCTGAAAAGGATAAACGAAATAATGAAAAAAATAATTTAACATGGCAACTTACATTCCAATCAACAATCTTGAGCAACCACTTAACGAACTAGGACAAGTTGGTGAGACACAAAGAAAAAATTCAATTAAAATTAACGATTACAAACAATCTGCAAATGAATACACATCAACTAACAAAGATGCACTTTCAGATGGCGATTTGTTTGGTAAAGGAACTGGTGTTTTTTTAGATCCATCAGAAAACGGAGGTTCATCAAGAGATATCTCAGAAAGAAAAGAGCAGATAAAAATTAATGAATATCAAAAAAACAAACCCTATACGACACCATCAGTTTAATGAAACTTTACAACTCACTTAAAGGTCTTATTTTAGAGATAGCATCTTTGGGTGCGGTAAGGGATGCAATATCCAAACGTAATAAGTGCATAATTTATTATATTGGAGATGATCCGGGAGGAAAGGGTCTTAGACAAATAGAACCAGTATGTTTGGGATATAGTAAAGCTGGAAACTTGGTTCTTAGAGCATGGGACGAGGAAGGTTCCTCTCATACAGCATATAAAGGAGAACAACCTTTACCCGGATGGCGCTTGTTTAGATTAGATAAAATTACTATGTTTAGGCCATCAGATGAAAAGTTTGATCAACCAAGACCGAATTACAATTTTAATGGAGATAAGAGTATGACATCAGTATTAATAAATGCAAAATTTGACAACCAACTAGTATGAGAACAGAAAATGATTTAATACAAAAATTAATGATATCCAAAAAAATAATGGATAAACATAAAGAAATTCCAAGAAATACCACACAAGATGTAATATCAACACCTGAGTTACAAAGTTTTGAACCCGTACAAGGTTCTTATAATGTACCATCAGAATTTATTGGTGAGCAGCAAATACAAAAACCTGTAAGTACAAGTCATATTACAGAAGAAAAAATTAAAAATTCAAAACTTCCTGATGAAATAAAAAGACTAATGATTGAACATCCAATTAATCAGCCGCAACCTACAGGACCTACCTTGTCAGATGACTTGGTTAAAAAAGCGTCAAGATTAATGGGAAATGAAAAACAAAACGTTGCTGAGACAAAAAAATCAGGAGGATCTTTACCAAAACATGTTGAAAAACCTGTATTTGATAAATCAGAAATTGCATCTATAGTAAGAGAAACAGTTGAGGAAGTATTACGAGAGAATGGACTTTTGATAGAATCAACACAAAGAACTAAGGATAACTTTACTTTCAAAGTCGGAAGTCATATTTTTGAAGGTAAGTTAACAAAGATAAAAAAGGTTAGTTAAGTTTTAGTATTATTTTTAAAAAAACCCCGACAATTAGTTGGGGTTTTTTATTTTATATTGGTTACCTTTTGATAGAACGGACATATTTATATTGATATGGACGCAAACATTAGAAAAAAGATTATTAGCGAATATAAGAAGGGTAAAAGTAGTTTAGAAATTGTTAAAATTGTTGGACTATCCAAACCTACAATACTAAAGGTGTTAAATGAGGAGGGGATAATTAGAAAACGAGATAGATGTCAAAAGTTAGATATTAAATTTGATGGGGAAAATTATTATATAACTCGTAAATGCCCTAAATGTAAAGAAGATATTGAAACCAAATCAAAAGAAAGAACAATTGCGTGTAGAAATTACATCAATGCATTAAATGGCGGTTATTTATGCAAACCATGTTCTTTAAAGTTACAAGAAGGTAAAGGTAATCCTTTTTATGGTAAAAAACATACTAAAGAAAGTTTAAAGAAAATGTCAGATAATAGATCCGGCAAATATATGGGAAATGAAAACCATATGAAGAAAAAAGAATATCGTGATATGAGTAAAAATATTATGAGATCCAATTGGGATAATGGTATTTTAGATAAAAATGTTATATCAGAACAAATGAAACAAACTCGTAGGAACGGCAAAATAAAATCAACAATAATCTCAAAAAAAGAAGAAGAAATCGTGTTTTTTTTAAGATCGTTAAATATTGAAGTTATAAGTTCATTCAGAGTTGATAGTAAAGTATGTGATATTTATATACCATTGTTAAATTTAATAATAGAATATAATGGGGATTATTGGCATTGCAATCCAATTAAATATGATGAAAATTACTATAATCAAAAAAAGGGCAAGTACGCTAAAGATATTTGGGAATATGATAATAACAAACTTGAATTAATCAGGAGTTATGGTTATAATTTGGAAATAGTTTGGGAAAGTGAATTGAAATCGGATCCAAACATAATTAAAAAAATTATAAATAAATATGACTCAAAAAACAATTTCGCCCCTGAACGGTCGTGAAAAGATTCGGGTATTAGTTCTCGCATCTGACCGGACAGGGGTAGGTTAAGGTAAATTTAGATCTGTGGACCCCCATGTAATGTTACAAAATTTATATCCTGAAGATTTTCATGTGGATATTGATTATGAACCAAAAATAAATGACATCAATTTTTGGAAACAATACCAAATTGTTCATATCCATAGAGTGATAGCAAACAATTATGAAAGCACTCCTAATATAATTAGGATGTTAAAATCATTAGGGATTGTAACCATAGTTGATATTGATGATTATTGGATGCCAGGAAAAGAACATCCAATCCACGATATTATTCGTCAAAATAAAATTAACGAAAAAATTGTGGAAAATTTAAGACACCCTGATTTTGTTACAACCACAACATCAATATTTGCTGACGAGATAAAACGAATAAATAGAAATGTGGTTGTATTTCCAAACGCAATTGATCCAAATGAACCACAATTTACCGAACCGACAGAAAAATCTGATAAAATCAGGGTTGGTTGGCTCGGAGGATCATCACACCTTCACGATTTAGCATTGCTAGATGGAATGGTGTCAAAATTATCACAATTGCAAGACAAGTTGCAATACGTGTTATGTGGTTTTGATATTAGAGGAACAATCACGGAAATTAATAAACAAACGGGAGAACAAAAACAGCGACCAATCAAACCACATGAAACGGTTTGGGTAAAATATGAACAGATATTCACAAATAATTATCAAATCATATCGCCCGAATATAAAGAATTTTTGGAAAAATTTGTTGAAGAACCTTTTGAAAATGAAATTAATGAAAATTACAGAAGGGTATGGACAAAGCATGTCACACAATATGCGAGAAATTATTCCAAGTTTGATATATCAATCGCTCCGATCAAAAATCACTTATTTAATCAAGTTAAGTCTCAATTAAAAGTTATTGAAGCAGGATTTTATAAAAAGGCATTAATCGCATCTGAGGTTGGGCCTTACACAATTGATTTGAAACACGCGATTAAAAATGGTCAGTTTGTTGATGGAAATGCGCTTCTTGTTTCAGATTCAAGAAATCATAGTGATTGGGTTAAAAACATCAAAAAACTTGTTGATAATCCGGCGATGATTGAAGATATGGGAAATCGTTTATATGAGACCGTTAAAGACAAATACGACCTTAGAAAAGTAACCGAACAGAGAGCTCAGTGGTATAAAGAAATTGTTAATAAAAAACATAATGATCAATATTCCCTTATCCAAAATACTGTTTCTTGATATTGAAACAGTTGGAATAACATACGATTACAGTCAATTGCAGGAAATGTATCCAAGATTGGCAGAACAATTCTCAAACTATTTTGATTGGTTTCAAAAAAGGTTTCCTGAGGATCAAGGACAATCATTTGATTATGTCTTTTCGTTAAGATCGGCGCTTGTGCCCGAATTTGCAAAAGTTATTTGCGTTAGCGTATCTTTTGTAACGGACAAAGGAGAAATAAAATCTCAAACATTTTCATCTCATGACGAATCTGTTGTTTTAAAGGAAACGCAAAAATTATTGGATAGATGCGGAAAATTGGGTTTTTATTTATGTGGTCATAACTTAAAGAACTTTGATATTCCGATGTTATCAAAACGAATGGTTATAAATGGAATCATGCCACCGGCGATTCTACCAAATTATGATACAAAACCTTGGGAAATAAAAGCAATTGACACAAAGGAATTATGGCAATTTGGCGCTTATACCGCAATCGGATCACTTGATCTAATGTGCGCAAGCATGGGAGTTGAATCACCAAAAGATGGTGAGGTAACGGGAAAAAAAGTTCATCATGCATTTTGGAAAGAAAATAAACTTAAAGAAATATCAGAATACTGCGAAAAAGATGTCAAAGTATTAATTGATGTTATAAAAAAATTTAAAGAATTAAAATGATTACCGAACCGGAAGATTTAAAAAAAATTGAGGAAACGTTAAAAGAACTTCAAAAAACATTCGGAATTGAGGATGATGAAGATTTTTCAGATCAATCTGAGTTGAACCAATATGTTAAAGATGCATTTGATTTAGATTTAGAGCAGATGGAAAAAGAAATGTTACCTGATAAATTTTCAATAAGTGTGAAGATAAATAAAACACATGAGGATGCAGTATTACCATCATATAACTACGCAACTGATTCAGGATTTGATTTTTATTCAACAAAAGAAATTGAAATCGGTCCGTTTGGAAGAGCTCTTATTCCGACCGGTTTAAGATTTGACTTACCTTCAAATATAGAACTTCAAGTTAGAAGCAAAAGCGGTTTGGCGTTAAAACAAGGTCTTATGGTTTTAAATTCACCTGGCACAGTTGATAACGGATATACAAATGAAGTTCAAGTTATACTATTTAATACGACAAACGAAACTGTTATAATTAAGAAAGGAATGAAAGTTGCACAAGGCGTATTTTCTTACGTTGCAAATGGAACAATGATAGAGTTTGAGGAAGTTTCAGATATTAAAGAAAAAGATAGAAATCTAAACGGATTTGGATCAACAGGACTTTTTTAAAAGATGATTACAATAGGATATAGCACAAGAGAAGAAAATCCAAAATTTCAAGAATATCTCAAACAATCTTGCGGATTGAAAAACGTGGAGGTTATTGAGAAGGTAAATAATGGAGAAAAGTCGTTATCAAAAGTTTATAACGAGATAATTGACCAATCATCAAATGATATTGTTGTATTATGTCATGATGATATATATTTTGATACCAAAAATTGGGGTAAGAAACTTTTGAAAACTTTTGAAAAAAATAACGAATACGGAATTCTTGGTGTGGCGGGATCAACTTATATGCCATCATCTGGACAATGGTGGGAAGATAGATCCAAAATGTATGGTGTGGTAAATCACGAACATGAAGGAAAAAAATGGGTATCAAAATATTCACAAAACGAGGAAAATGATATAAAACAAACCGCAATTGTTGATGGTTTATTTATTTCGTTTAACAAAAACAAAATCAAAAAAAGATTTGACGAAACAGTTGAGGGATTCCATTTTTATGATGTAGAATTTACCTTTCAGAATCACTTAGAAGATGTTAAAATCGGTGTTATGTTCAATATTAGAATTACACATAAATCGATTGGAATAACAAATGAAAAGTGGGAATATAATAGACAAATTTTTGCGGAAAAATATAAAAATATATTGCCGATAAAAGTTAAAATAACTGAAAATGATAAATTAAAAGTTTTAATAGGTTGTTTATTTTTCCAAAAATTTACAGGTTCAGAAATGTATGTTTATGAATTATCAAAAAATTTGGTTAAACTAAATTGTGATGTTACAGTTGTCGCCGCGGAAACTAACGGACCTTTGGTTGGATTAGCCGAGAAAAACGGTGTTAAAGTTAAAAATATTAAAGATGCACCAGGATTTAAAATGGGCGATGGTAAATGGGCGTTAAAAACTGAAAGAGGTCAAGAATTATCAAAACCAAACCAATACTATAAAATGTCGGAAGTTAATTTTGATATTATCCACTGTCAACACAAACCAATTGTTGATGTGCTAAATATGTTATATCCGAATGTAGATAAAATTTGTACAATTCACTCAGAAGTTATAGACTTAGAAAATCCAGTTATCCACCCAAGTATTAAAAAATACGTCGCGATTAGACCTGAAATAAAAGAACAAATCGTTAGTAAATTTGGAATAGATGAAAATCTAATTGACGTGATTTACAATCCAGTGGATGAAACAAAGTTTTATAATAAAAATATAAAATCTAAAAATTATATTTTATTTGTAGGGTCTATTGATTATCTTAGAGAGAAAACAATTAGAGATTTGATTATTACTTCAGAAAAAGAAAAAAAGGAACTGTGGTTAGTCGGTGAAAATAAATCGAACTATTTAAATGAAATACTTTTAAACAAACATGTAAAACATTTCGGACCAACGTTAGAAGTGAGTAAATATATACATGAATGTAGTGAAACCGCCGGAATACTTTTGGGAAGAACGACTATTGAAAGTTGGATGTGTGGTAAGCCAAGTTGGATCTACAATGTGAATGATAAAGGACAAATATTAGGAAAAAAATTATTTTCACCTCCACTTGACATTGATAAGTTTTATGTATCAAATGTGGTCAGTAAAATAAATGATGAATATATAAAAATATTAAATTGATGAAAAAACTATCAAATAAATTTATAATAGTAATTCCGTTATATAATGTAAAAAATCTTATAATTGAATGTTTGGATTCAATTTTTAATCAATCGTATAGTGATTTGGGTGTCATAATTAGGGATGATGTTTCAAATGATGAAACAACTGAAATAATTAAAAACTATTTTAGTATAGACTCAGATATATTGAATTTTAAATTCAAAAACAAAGATGTTATTTTTATAAAAAATAAAAATAAATTATACCCTGTAGGGAATATATATGATAGTGTAATAAATTATGTGAATAATTTAGACTCAATTATTGGAGTTGTAGATGGTGATGATTATTTGATAGATAGTGATGCGGTATCTAAAATTGAAAAAATATATAAAGAAAAAGACTTATGGATGGTTTGGGCTCAACATAAAAAAAATGATGGTCAACCAGGTGAGTCTAAAAAATTACCAAATGACAATATAATTTACCAATCTAGACAATATTGGTCAGTTTCACATTTCAGAACATCTTTATCTTTTCTATTTCACAAATTAAATTCAAATGATTTATTAGACCCGTTTGTCCCGAATTCTTATTTTACATATTGTGGTGATGCGGCTTACTTATTTCCATTCTGTGAAATGTGTGGAAATGAAAAATCATATTTTTTAGATGAAATTTTATATCATTACAATAATACATTACCTAGCAATGAGCATAATAAAAATTTATCAAATGCGATAAAGTATGGGAATTATATTCGGTCTCATCAGAAAAAATATAAAAAAATTTAAATGGAAAATATTTTTTTAACTTCACTTTTCGGTTGGGAGGATTATGATTTATGGATAAGGATGGGTAAAAATGGATATAAAGGATTTAGAATACCAAAACCACTTTTTACATATTTTCACCATGAAAAAGATGGAACCGTTTCCACAACCGCCAATCAAAATCAATCGGAATTGTATAAAAAAATAATGGATAAAAATTTTAAAAATGTTAATTCATGACACTCAACGAACTTTCAGATTCAGTTTACGTTATTAACCTCAAAGAAAGAACAGATAGAAAAAAACACATAGTTAATGAATTAAAAAAAATTAATTGTATCAATTATACATTTATTGAGGCAATAAATGGGAAGAAATTAAAAAATACAACAAAACTTACTGATGGCATGTTTGGATTGATTAATACATACATCAACATTTATATAGATTGGAAAAATGAGAATAAGGAAGATATTATTATAATTGAGGATGATTGTGTTTTTGTTGAAAGTTTTAATGAAAAATTACATAATTACGTGATCAATGTTCCAAAAGATTGGGATATGATGTATTTTGGAGCCAATCATAATTACCATATCGGCGAAAAAACTAAAACCGTGAATGAGAAATGTATAAAACTAAACAATAGTTATTCAGCGCATTGTGTTTTACTCAAGTCACATGTTTTCGAAGAGTTGATATTTAATCTATTAAATTTTGAAACTGAAAATGATGTTATGATGGCTAATTTACAAAGAAAATATAACGCATACTCAAGTGTCCCAAACTTGACATCTCAAATTGTTACTTATTCTGATATACAAAATTCAATAATGGATTATAATTGGTTAATAAAATAATAACATATGTATACAACAGCGCATTTAATGGGTGGGTTAGGGAACCAAATGTTCCAAATCGCAAACGCATATTCCCAATCTTTGAAAGAAAACATAGATTGTTTTTTCAAGCCCGTTTCCTCAACACACCTCCAAGGTAAAAATACATCTCATTATGTATCAAATATTTTTAGAAAGTTAGTTTTTAAAAGTGAACTATCTGGATACAAAACATATATAGAACCTAATTGGTTTTATGAAGAAAAGACCATTATTTGGGATAAACCAATAGAGTTTTACGGATATTACCAAAGTTCTAAAAATTTTTTGAATTACAGTAATGAAATAAAAAATTTATTTGAAGTTGATGATATTACTAAAAGTTATTTAATTGAAAAATACCCTCAAATTAATTTAGGTAATACACTGTCTTTACACGTCAGAAGGGGAGACTACAAAAATTTTCCTGATGTCCACCCGTCAGTTTCAAAATCATATATTGAAAAGTCTCTTTCTGTTTTTGGGAATATTTCCCATATATTCATTTTTACAGATGATAAAGATTGGGTTAATAGTAATTTAACTCTACCTAACTCAACAGTAGTAAATGAGGAGGATTATATTGAGATATGGATTATGAGTCTTTGTAATCATAACATAATTTCAAATTCAACATTCTCTTGGTGGGGTGCTTTTTTGAATAAAAACGCAAACAAAAGAGTTGTAGCCCCATCTATTTGGTTTGGCCCAAGTGGACCAAACTACTTTGCAGATATTTTCGAAAAAGATTGGGAGTTAATAAAAGTTTATCACCACAATGGTGAATTGATAACAAATTAAAATTAATATGAACACAATAAATTTATTTGATGACGTTTTTTCTCATCAGGTATCATCATCCGATTTTTTACCTACTGACTTCAGATATATCAAAAATCAAATGGATTTTGATGGTATTACGATTTATACTGACAATTTTGTAAAAAATAACATGGTAGATAATGTTAGGTCAAAAATAAACATCGCTTGGTTATGTGAATCGAAATCGATAATCCCTTATGACATTTCATTTTTGGAGGGAGTTGAAAAAAAATATGATTATATATTTACACATGATAAAAATTTAATCATAAAAAATCCAAAAAAATATCTCTTTGTAATTCCTGCGAGTTGGAGAAGGCACTTTCCGGATGAACATGTCAATTTTTACGAAAACAAAGAAAAATTAATAAGTTTCGCGTACTCTAACAAAAGAGCAACAAAGGGTCACAACTACAGACATGAATTAGGTAAAATTTTAGGAGGTAGAGTCAATCAAATGGGAACAGGAACAAACAGTCCGTTTCCTCAATTAGAACGAGTTCTAGCATATAAAGATTATATGTTTACTTTGATAGTGGAAAATGATGACTATGACTATTATTTTAGTGAAAAAATAATGGAGCCTTATTGGGCGGGAACAATCCCAATTTATTGGGGTGGTAGCCATGATGATGAACAAATAAAAAAAGTTTTTAACTTAGATTTGAACGGTATAATAACTTTTAGCACGACTGAAGAATTACTACAAATAATCGATAAGTTATCTCCGGAGTTGTACATATCAAAAATAGAATCCGTGAAAAAAAACTACGAGGTGTTTACTGATTCAATATATCGCATTGGTTCTGAAGAATATTTTTACAAAAAATATCTATATAAATTTTTTTATGAAAATAATTTAAATAATTTAATTAGTTGTGTGTTATGATAATAATTGAAAATGATTGTGCTGGTTCTTTACCTGGAGGTTTTTTTTCTAAATTTCTAATAATTTTAGACTGGATACATAACTCAATATATAATGAAGAAAATATTTATGTTGATTGGACTTGTAAGAACACCTTAGATCATAATCTATGGGATTTGTTTTTTGAACAACCTAATATGGGATTTGTGGATAATAAAGATACTAAAAAATTATTTCACTATAGATTTTATCACAATAACTATGTCTATAGTGATATTAATACTATTATGCCATACTATAAAAATTACAACGGTCATTTTTGGAGTAAACCTGAAATATTCAAAGAAGAATATTTTCAAAATATCAGAAATGAATATAATAAAGCGTATCAAAAAATACAAATAAAACAAACAATTAATGATAACGTATCAAAATATCTAAGTAAATTTGGAAAAAAAAATTTGGGTGTAACGGTTAGAATACCATTACATTACACGTATAATAAACCTGAAGGGGAACCGATTTCAAATAGAATATCACCTGATGAGTACTACAAAATCATTTTAAATGAAATAGATGATGAGTTTAAAAGAAATAATTATGATAAAATATTTGTCGCGTGCGATGTTAAATATTTTATTGATTTAATGGTAACTAAGTTCGGTGAGGAAAAAGTATTGTTTACTGATTATAAAAGGGTGGAGTCGTTAAATAGCGATTGGGTCGATAAGAAACTAACCCTTAAAGAGGAGTATTTTTTAATATTAACAGACTCTTTATTACTATCCAAGTGTGACTATATTATGGGTGGTAGTAGTAATATTTTTATAGGAACACTATTCATTAATAATAATGTTGATTTCAAAGTGTTTGATACATTAAAGACGGTTTATGGATGTTAAAAAAAAATTGACATATGTGTTTGATTTGGATAATACAATATGTGATACTAAAAAAAATGAAGATGGGAATTGGGATTATCTATCCGCGAAACCATTTAAAAATAGAGTAAATTATATAAATAAATTATTTGATGATGGTCATCAAATAATCGTTGAAACCGCAAGAGGGTGCGTATCCAAAAAAAATTGGTACGAACAAACATATAACCAATTGATTGAATTCGGACTGAAGTTTCACCAACTAAGAACGGGAATTAAATTTAATTCGGATCATTTTATAGATGATAAAGGAATAAATTCAGAGTTATTTTTCAATAATAACTTATTATTAAAATCATTCGACCCATATGAGAATGAAAAAAAAATAAATTTATTTTGTGAAATATTTTTTGAGGCAAATAATGAAAGACTTAATGAGTACGTTTATTGTATAAATAAAAATATAAATAATCAAAATATAAAAAAAATATATTTGGTTTGTTATGAACAAACTTTTACTTATAACGAAGAGTACTTTAAAAATTTATTTACTGAAAAATTATATAAAACAGATAAAATTACATTAGTATTAGACCCCGTAAATAAAAGATTTCTTTTTAACAATTTTGTCGAGATGTGTAAAAAATTTATATCAGAAAATGAGATTGTAGCGGTAACTAATCTCGATATTTTTTTTCCTGATAATGATGAATGGAAAAATGTTGATAGAGAATTTTTTATCCCGACAAGTAATGAATGTGCTTTAGCCCTTTCCAGAACTGAGTATATTAATGATAATTATTTTTTCATAGACCAAGGAGCGTGGGATAGAGGTGAATTTGCCGATGCGTGGGTATTTAAGACACCGTTGAAATTAACTGAAAATTCTTTCCCGTGTGGTATTCCTGTCGGGAGCGCCCCTTCCTGTGATAATTACATGTTTTATATAATGAATCAAGAATATAAGGAAGTTTTTAATTGGGCGGATAAATATAAAATATTTCATTATGATATTTGTAGAAAGCCTGAATCTTTAATAAATAAATCAGGTAAGATGATTTTAAATAATGATGTTATTGAATTGGATGTTAAGTTTTTACAAAATTTACCTGAAAAAATGTGGAAAATAAAACCATTACAAGAATGGGAAAGTAAATTAAATAAAGTAAAATTAGAAAAAATGGGTAGAACTACTATTAATATTAATGATAAAAATTTTTCTTTTGAGTTTTATGATTTTTTTGATTCTTATTATGCAAATAATGGTGTTAATGTAGAACCTCAAACTAGAAAATGGTTTTTAGAAAATTTACAAGAAGATGATATTGTTTTTGACATTGGGTCTCATATTGGATTGTACACAATATTATTCTCCGAAAAAACAAAAAATGTTTATTCATTTGAACCAACACAAACCTATGATGACTTACTCAAACCAAATATTGAAAATAATAAAATAAAAAATGTTAATTTACATAAATTAGCGTTTGGATCTGTGTCAGGAAAAATAAAAGAAAAGATATACAAGATTTGGGGTATGTCCCCTTTTGAGGGTGAGTACGAATTCACAACAATTGACGACTATACTGAGAGTACAGGAATAAGTCCGACTATTTTAAAGATAGATGTTGATGGATTTGATTATGAAGTTGTAATTGGGGGGTCAACCTATCTAAAAAACAATGATGTAACAATATGTATTGAACTATCTGAAATTGCTTTGGCGACTCGTAACTATACGTTTAAAGACATTGTAAATTTTTTATCAGAATTAGGATATGGAATTGTGTGTATTCTTGATAAAGAAAATTATATTTTTAAAAAAAAATAAAATGGGGTCATCAATAGGAAATTACATAAAAAATAAAAGAAAACCAATACGTAATATATTGTATGGGATAATCCCATTTAAATATAGATACGGTAAAAAATACTTAGAATTTTTATCACTGATTAAAAAATCAAAGAGTTGGTCTTATGACCAAGCCAAGAACTACCAATTACAAAAAACAAGAGAAGTTTTAAAACTCGCAAATGATAATGTCCCATACTACAGAAATCTTTTCAAAGAAAACGGATTCGATTTTAAAATAAAAAAACTTGATGATTTAAATTTGTTACCTATTTTAACTAAAGAAATCATAATTGATAACTTTAGTTCTTTAATTAACCAGAATTTTAATGGTAAAACATATAAAATGAACTCATCTGGTACAACAGGAAAAAGATTAGAGATACTTGGAACTGATGACCTATTTAAAATTGAGGCTGCATTCATTACCAACGCATTCAATGAACACGGTGCCAATCTATATGACCAACATTCAATTTGGATTAGAAGATATTCACCTGGACCTAAAGACCCTATTTTCATTAATGAACCTGAACTTAATCGTAGTTACATGTCCGCATTTAATTTAAATGATAATACTATCCATGACTATGTTAACCATATTAATTTATCTAAAACTGAAATATTGGTCTCATACCCATCAACACTATTTTATTTTTCTGTTTTATGTAATAAATATGGTTTACGTTTGAAACATGTCACCCATCTACACGGGGCTTCTGAAGTATGTTTACCATATTGGAGGACAAAAATCAAAGATAATTTAGGTATTGAAATTAAGATGCATTATGGTCAAGTAGAAAAAGTATCATTTGCACATCAAGATTATGAAAATGATTTCTATAAAGAAAATTTATTATATGGATTAAATGAGTATGATGAAAATTCAATAATAATTGGAACCGGATTTTATAATGAAGTAATGCCGTTAATAAGGTACAAAACTAATGATAAAGTATTGTTTAATAATACTTGTGAGTTAAATAACCCATACCCAAAAAGTATATTGGACATTGAAGGGAGAAATGGAGATATGCTTGTTACTGATTCAAATTCGTTTGTTCCGGCGGTTAACTTCTATTCGTTCATGTCTAAGATTGATGAAGTGGACATGTTCCAAATAATACAAAGAAAAGAAGATAAATCATTAATGTTCTATATCATCCCCAACGAAAAGTTCAACACAGATACTGAAAATAAATTACGTCAAGAGATGATAAATAGATTGGGCGGAGTTAAGATAGAAATAATCAAAGTTAAACAATTGGAACGTGATATCAAATCCAACAAATTAAAAACCATATCGTTAATATGAATAATTATGAAAAATTTTTAGAATTAAAATCCAATTCAGGTTTACATTCTCCATCAGTTTTTGAAATAAAAAAATTTTTAAACTTGAATATAGAAGTTGATGCGTGTTTTTTATGTAATCCATATGCTTTTGAATTATTTATGGAGAATTTTAAATCTCACGACATAACAGATTATATCAAATACTACCCACCACAGAATAAAATTCTTTCGGAAATTTTATCAAAAACTTTGAATATAAATCCTGAATACATACTACTAGGTAACGGGGCGATCCAATTAATTGAATTAATAATGAGGGAATTCGAAGGTAAAAAAAAATGTGTTATTACCCCTACATTTTCATCATATTACGAGTATGATATGGAAAATATAGTTTTTTTTAAAACCTACAAGGAGAATAATTTTAATGTTGATAAAAAAGAATTGGTTGAATTCTGTAAAAAAAATAATGTTGAGGTATTAATTATAGTTAACCCCAACAACCCAACCGGAACAATTTTATTAAAGGAAGATATAAAATATATTATTAAACAATTAAATAAAACATCAATTATTGTAGATGAAAGTTTTATTGATTTTTTTGATAAAAATCATAGTGTTGAAAAAGATGTTTATACTAACAAAAACCTAATCGTAATAAGGAGTTTGTCAAAGGATTTTGGTATTGCGGGATTGAGATTGGGATATTCCGTATGCGACCCTAAGATAAATGAAAAAATATTTTCTAAATATGGCCTTTGTTGGAACATAAACGGATTAGCCCAATTCTTTTTAGAGTTATTTTCAGACGAAGAATTCCAAAGAAAATATCAAGTTGCAAGGAATAAATATCTAAATAATAGAAAAGATTTTTATAATGATTTGAAAAAACTTAAAAATATTGAGGTGTATGAATCTCACGCTAATTTCTTCATATTAGATTGTAAAAAAAATATAAATAAAGTTTTTTCAGAACTTTTATTTGAAAAAAATATTTACACTAGGATATTAAATGATAAACTAGACTTAGATGACACTTTTTTACGAATTGCATGTGGCAATAAAGATGATAATAACACAGTGTTTAATTCATTAAAACATATAGATGAAAAATTATGAATGTAGAAAAAATTGCATTATTTGGTTTGGGTAAATTGGGATTACCGCTGAGTTTAGTTTTAGCCAAAGAAACTAATGTTATTGGTATAGATACCGATGAGGAAAAAATAAAAAAATTACAATCTGGATTAACTCCTTTTTATGAACCAAAAATGGAGGAGTATTTAGTATCATATTTTAAAAATATTAGTTTTGAAACACCATATAATTACTCAATAAGCGATTTTGATATCGCAATAGTATTAGTTAATACACCATCTAACATCTCGGGCGAGTTTTCAAACAACTTCATCCATGATGTTTTAGATAATATTTCAAAAAATTTAAAAAATTCAGATAAAAAAGATTTTTTAATTATTTTAAGTTCCACAGTGATGCCTGGTAGTCATGACAATTTAATAAAAAGGGTTGAGGATGTTTCAGGTAAAAAAATAAATGTTGATTTTGGTTTTGTTTATGCTCCGGATTTGGTTGCGATTGGAACTGTAATTAGTGATTTTGAGAATCCTGATTTACAAATATTAGGCGAATCAAATAAAAAATATGGGGATATTGCAGAAAATTTGTACCGAAAAATAATTAAAAATAACTCACCTATTGTTAGGATGTCGTTAATTGAAAGCGAAATCACAAAGGTTAGTTTAAATGCGTATGTAACTATGAAAATTAGTTTTGCTAATTTTATCGGTAATCTATCTGAAAAATTTAATTGCAATCCTAAAAACATAACTAAAGCATTGGGTTATGATAAACGAATATCCCCATTTTATTTAAGTAGTGGTTTATCTTTTGGAGGTACTTGCTTCCCAAGAGATACTTGGGCATTCATTAAAATGTCAGAAAATGTGGGATTAGACGCAATACATATCAAATCTACTCAAAAAATAAACGAAGACCAAAACCTATTATTATATGATAAAATAAAACAATATAAAGATAAAAAAATAGGTATTTATGGATTGTCGTTCAAACCAGATACATATGTTACTACAGAATCTCCAGGTAATATACTCTACGAACGTCTTTTAAGTGAAAAGTACGATGTAATTTTTTATGATAAATTAATTACCTCCAAATATTCTAATAAATTAGAATTATTTATCGAACATTCTGATGTTATTGTCATAACTCATATTACTAAAGATTTTAAAGAAAAAGATTTAAAAAATAAAATAGTTATCAACCCTTGGTTGGTAGACATAAAAAAATAAAAAATTAAAACATGCCCAGCATAAAATACATTGAAGTTGAATATTTTATACAACAATCACCTTTTGATGATAAAATTTTTAAGGTATTCGTAGAAACCGGAACCCATTACGGTAACACTGTAATAAATATGTCAAAATCATTTAATGAAATTCATACAATCGAATTGAGTGAATCATTTTACCTCAGAGCAAAAAACAAATTTATTAATGATAAAAACATAAATCTTTATTTAGGAGATAGTAGTCAAGTATTACCTGAAATAATAAAAAAAATCCATAATCGAACTATATTCTTTTTAGACGGTCATTATTCGAGTGGAGATACCGCTCAAGGAGACAAAGACTGCCCATTAATTGAGGAACTGAAATCGATTTATGATTATTTCTTATACGAATCAATAATTATTATTGATGATTTTAGATTATTTGGAACTAATTTAAATGAGGATTGGACTGATATAACCGAGGAAAAAGTAATATCAACATTAAAGGATAGAGTTATACAAAAAGTCATTAAAGACGATAGATTAGTAATCTACCTAGGTTCTAAAATTTTCTAGTATGGAATACGGTGCGTTAGATGATAAATTTGCATTCCAAGAATTATCAAGATTGGTAAATAGATTCGGAGTTACTAAAATTTATGAGACTGGAACATACAAAGGGTGGTCAACACTAAAATTGATAGAATTGGGTTTACAAATTGAAACTATAGAAATCAATTTAAATTTTTATAATCTTGCTAAAGATAAATTAAAAAATTTTGAAAATGTAAACCTACATTTAGGTGATAGCAGGATTAAGTTACCCGAAATCATTTCTGATGGTGAAGAAAATTCTATGTTTTTTTTGGATGCTCATTGGAATGATCTTCCACTATTAAAAGAACTAGAAATTATTGCAAAATTTACCAATAATCCTTTAATAATTATTCATGACTTTTTTGTACCTTACGGTAATAAAATAAAGTCTAACAATGGGTATAAAATAGTTTATGACGGGTCAGGGTCAAAATTTGGTTATGATGTTTATGGAGATGTAATTCTGAATATTGACTATATAAAAAATAAATTAGATATTATATATAATAATGAATATGAATATCACTACACGTCTGAAATTGATTGTGTTGATTCTGGGTTAATTTATATCTACCCAAAAAATAAAAATTAAATAAAGATTATGAAAAACATACTAATACTTGGTGGGGGTGGATTCATTGGAGGTCATTTAGCAAAAAAATTATTTATCGAGGGAAACTTCGTCAGAGTTGTTGATATAAAAAAACATGAATATTTTAGTGAGAATGAATTCTGCACTCAATTCATAGTAGGAGATTTGAAAGACCCCAATTTTGTTAGTAACATAATGTTCGGTCCAAATCAAAAGTCACCAGATGATAAAAAAAATAGTTTTGATGAAGTATATCAATTAGCTGCAGATATGGGAGGTGCTGGTTATATTTTTACAGGAGAAAACGACGCCGATGTGATGCACAATTCCGCACTCATCAATTTAAATGTTTCGTATTATGCAACTATGATGAATGTTAAGAAAATATTCTATTCATCATCCGCTTGTATGTATCCTGAACATAATCAATTAGATCCCAACAATCCAAATTGTGAGGAATCATCCGCTTATCCTGCAAACCCTGATTCTGAATATGGTTGGGAAAAACTTTTTAGTGAAAGACTGTATTTCGCATTTAATAGAAACTATGGGTTAGATGTAATAGTGGCCAGATTTCATAACATTTTTGGACCTTATGGGACTTGGACCGGAGGTAAAGAAAAAGCGCCAGCCGCTATGTGTAGAAAAGTTTCTGAAACACCTGATGGTGGTGAAATAGAAGTTTGGGGTGATGGGTTACAAACAAGGTCATTTTTATATATTGACGAGTGTGTTGAATCGGTATTAAGGTTAATGAATAGTGATTTTAAAGGTCCTGTGAACATAGGTTCCGAAGAAATGGTCACTATAAATCAATTGGCTCAAATGGCTATTGATATTTCAGGAAAAAATATTAAAATAAGTAATATATCAGGAGATGAATTTATACAAAAATACGGATTTAAATGCCCTGTTGGGGTTAAAGGCAGAAATTCTGATAATAAATTATATAAAGAAAAAATAGGTTGGTCGGTTTCACAACCATTGATCTATGGATTGGAAAAAACGTATCAATGGATTAATAGTAATGTAAATAAAAATGACTCAAAGAAAAAAGCAGAATTCGCCAAAACCTGAACAGGTAGATAGAAAACTATCAAAAAAGGAATATATAAATTCCTTAGTAACAAAAAAAATAAGAAATAAATTTTTGACAGAAAGTCAAAAAGAATATTATGAGTTATTAACTAATAACCAAATTGTTTTATGTTCAGGTCCAGCTGGTGTTGGAAAAAGTTATATTTCTATGAAGGCTGCCGTTGATCTACTTTTAGATTCAAATAATTCATATGAAAAACTTGTAATTGTAAGACCGGCGGTTGAAGCTGAAGAAAAACTAGGCTCGCTTCCTGGCAATGTCGAAGAGAAACTTGACCCATATATCTTTCCCTCCTATTACTTACTTAATAAAATAGTAGGTAAAGAAGCGAGAGAAAAATTAAAAGAAGCTGAAATTATTGAGGTATTCGCTTTAGCCTACATGCGAGGAATGAACATAGATAATACAATTTTGATTTTTGAGGAGGCGCAAAACGCAACTCCAAACCAAATGAAACTGTTATTAACACGTATTGGATATAACTCAAAATTTTTCATTTCAGGAGATTTAGAGCAGACCGATAGATATAAAGACAAACGTCAATCAGGACTGTGGGACGCACTTCAAAGATTTAAAAATGTTGATGATGTTGGTGTTTTTGAATTTTCAGATAAAGATGTTGTTAGAAATCCATTAATTAGCAAACTTCTAAAAAGATACGAAGAATGAGAATTGCAATTGAATTAAACGGAGTTTTAAGAGATACGGTAGGAAAGTTCAAACAAGTTTATGAAAAACTTATGGTTGAGCAGGCCGAACTCACACCACAAAAACTTTATGAATCAAACTCTGATGGAGATAATTTTGATGAAATTACAGATGATATTATTTCAAATGATTTCAAATATGAAATCAAAAGTGATGTAACGTCACTTAATTTGCTTGACCATTTCTCTTTTCCATCAAACGAAAATCTTTATGAATTTATGTATGAAGAGCACGCGATGTCAATTTTTGGACACGCATCATCTTCAGAATATTCAACATTCCACGATTTGCAAGACATATATTTTAAATATAGAAAAGATAATGAGATAATGATTGTTTCAGATGAAATAGGAAAATCAAAACCCGCATCACTTTTTTTTATATCAAAATTTGGTTGTCAGATAGAAAAAATAAAATTTTATTCTCAAACAACACTTAATTCTATGTGGAATGAAATTGATATTTTACTTACAGCAAATCCTGACTTATTATTAAATTATCCTAAAAATAAAATTGTAATAAAGTACGAAACAAACTATAATAAACACATTTCTTCACAATATACAATAAGTACTTTAAAAGAGTTTGACCCTATATTGGAAGAAATTTTAAAACAATAATAATATGTTTAAAATTTTTAATGAAAATTATTACATTGACATTGATCAGGTTGAAAAGTACATCAATATAACCTCATCAAGTGGAGATTCCGATGTTCATATCAATGTTATAAAATATGAATCGGTTAAAATGATGTTGGAAGTTTTGATGACCGAAGATGAAGAAATTGATGAATCATTGGGTTTAAAAGGAGGAAATGGTCTTACAATACCTTTTAAATTGGCGTTTAATTCGCTATTGAATAAAAAACTAATAAATAAATATTAAACATGACTCAAGAACAAATTCAAAAATTAGAAAAATCCATTGAGAACTTGAAAAATAAATCGGCAAGGATTTATTTTATGGTGCAAGACACCAAAGGAAATGCGAGGGCTTCTATTGCAAACATTTATAGAATAGCCTATACATTAAAAAATAACGGATTTAATCCTATTATTTTGCATGAGAAACCTGATTATTCTGGCGTGGCTAATTGGTTAGGTAACGAATTTATGGAAGAACTTCCCCACCGAGCGATTGAAGGTCAAAATTTGGAAGTATCACCCGAAGATTTTATTATAATTCCTGAATTATATGGCTTTGTGATGCCTCAGTTAACAAATTTGCCTTGCGCAAAAATTGTTTTATGTCAAGCTTATGACCACGTTTTGGAAACTTTGCAGCCAGGTCAAACTTGGTCTCAATTTGGTTTTACAAAATGTATTACAACATCCGAGGATCAAAAGCAATATGTTTCATCAATTATGAAAGGAATATCTTTTGATATTTTATCTCCTGTTATTTCTGATGTTTTCGTAAAACAAGAATTGCCGGCAAAACCAATAATTGCAATTCACACAAGAGATCAGCGTGATACTATGACCCTCATTAAAACTTTTTATTTAAAATACCCCCAATATCGTTGGGTAACGTTTCGAGATATGAGAGGTCTATCTGAGAAAGAATTTGCAAGTGCTTTGAAGGACTGCTTTTTATCTGTATGGATTGACCCGACAAGTGGATTTGGAACATTTCCACTTGAATCTATGAAAGTTGGAATTCCTGTTATCGGTAAAATACCAAACTTATTTCCTGAATGGATGAATGAAGATAACGGAGTTTGGCTCAGAGACCATAATCAAATTGTTGATTTTGTTTCTGACTTTTTGCATAACTGGCTTGAAGATAATATAAGTGAGGAGCTTTATCAGAACATTGAAAAAACTGCAAGCAAATATTCAGATTATGCAAAATACGAAAACGATATTATAGAATTATTCTCAAAATATATTCAAACAAGATTGGAACCATTCCAAGAACAATTAACTAAAATTGAAACGACTTAAAATATGGATCAAAAATTAAATTTATCGGTTATATTGCCGATCAAATCTGCAAGAGTTAAAGATTTTTCCGAACTTTTTGACAAAGCGATTACATCTTTAAAAACACAAAAATTACCATTTAACGAACTTATCATAGTTCATACAGACGAGGATACTTTGGTCAGCGCAATTGAAGGATATGATTTTGGTGAAATTAATGTTAAAAAACTTGTATGGACTAATGAACCAAATTATGCTGCTCAAATAAATTTTGGAGTTGAGAATTCTAGTTCAGAGTGGGTATCATTTTTTGAATTTGATGATGAGTATTCAAGTATATGGTTCAAAAATGTCGCAGTATATGTTAACGCATATAAAGATGTTGACGCATTTTTACCAATTGTTGTTGACATCGATAACAAAGGTGTATTTGCCGGATTTACAAACGAAGCGACATTTGCCACAAACTTTACATCAGATATTGGAATTTTAAATAATGAAATTCTACAGAATTATCAAAACTTTCAATCATCAGGTATGGTAATTAAAAAATCTGTATTTGAAAGATATGGCAAATTTAAACCATCATTCAAATTGACATTTGTTTATGAATTTATGTTAAGAATGACACATAATTCAATAAAGATTATGTCTATTCCGAAAATCGGATATAAACATGTTAATCTCAGAGAAGGATCAATTTTTTGGAATTATAAAAATGGAACTGAAGTAATGGTTCCCGATGAAATCAAATTTTGGATTGATTCGGCAAAGAAAGAATATTTATTCACTGTTGATAGACAAATAAAATATGAACCACAAACTGTTTAATGACGTTAAGTGCAGACACGGTCAATGAAACAAAAAGAAAATCCAAAAAGAAAAATTCTGATAACTATTTTGACGAAAAAGAAGAATCCGCTGTAAGGTTATATTTGTCAGCTTCAACATTTGAAGAAAAAAACAAAATTTATAACCAATCTTTGAGAAAACCTTTGGACAAAATGATATCGTCAATTATAAGACGATATAAATTATACAGAAAAGATATGGATTTTAATGAAATTCATGCGGATACCCATTCTTTTTTGATGACAAAAATTGAAAAATTTAAACCATCAAAAGAAAAAAAGGCGTATTCGTATTTCGGAACAATATGTAAAAATTATCTTATGGGTCAAATTATAAAAGACCAAAAGGATATGAACCGAAAAATATCATATGAAGACATTTCAAGTGATTTAGAAAATGAAGCAAGGGAGGATTTAATTTATTATCTTGATTCAGATACCATAGAAATCGAGGATATTATAAACGGTTTTTTAGATAAGTTATATGAAATCTTACAAGAAAATAATTTAACAGACAACGAAAAAAAGTTGGGTGAATCATTATATGAAATATTCATAAACTACAACAATATCTTTATTAGTTCAGATAATAATAAATTTAATAAGAATGTTATTTTACTCTCACTTAGAGAAATGACAAATTTATCAACAAAAGAAATAAGAATTTGTCTTAAAAAATATAAAAAGGCTTACAACGATTTGTTGCAAAATATAGTTAAATAGGATATTTATAAATATGTCTAGACCTCAAAAAAAGAAAATAGAATTAACTAAAGAGTCAATGCTCTCGTTAATGCAAGAAATCTATAACGAACTTGTTGAACAAAGAAGTACAGCATTAAGAATTCAAAATAAGATGTTGTCAATGATGAAAGATCCTGAAGATATGACTCTGATCGGTCCTGTAATTGAAAAACAACAAAAAATCATCAACGACTGTGTAGAAAAAAAACTTCAACTTTCAAAGTTGCAATCATCCATTTGGGAAAAATCTTCAAATAATGAAGAAAGTTTCTCAATATCAGATATGGATGATGACCTAATTGATAATTTGATAAAAAAGGATATTGAATCTAACAAAACATTTAAATTAAAGTAAAATGGCAGATTTAGCAAAAGGTTATGGCGACGCGCAAACACAAATATCCAGTTTAAAAACATTTCGCCAAATAAAAGGAGACATAAAATCCTTGTCCGCAAAAGCGAATAGCTCAACGGAACCTGCTAATAGTGGCATCGCAAACGGTTTAAAAAGTATTGAAGATCAAAAAAACAGATTGCAAAAAGAAGTTGAGGGTCAATTCCAACAATTAATAAAACTTATTTTATCGAATAGGGGTAGCGGTTTATCTTCAACAAAATACTTAAAAGGAGTTTTATTAAAATCAATCAAAACAATAAAACCAGATATTGAACAAATAGTCGTTGATGAAATAGTTAAATTACTTGGTTGCTCACAACAACAAACATATGACGGCAATCGAACACTATACATTAAGGTAAAAAACGTAGATTTTAAAGGTAACCTTAAAATAGATCCCGAATCAAAAGTAGGAAAAACAAAATACGAAAGACAAAAAAACCTTAACACTGGTGATTTTAAATATCCAATGAACCGTCAATTACGTCAAAGAATACTTGATCAAGGACTTCCTTATAAATTTAAAGGAGCCTCAGGTCAAGATTTATTTGACATATCTTACGAACAGCAAGACGACCAAGGACAACCAGGCGACTTTTTCAAAGTAGTTTTGTTCAATAGACAAAACGCACCAAATAAAATTGTTTTTTTTTTAAGAGATTATTACAAAAGAATGTCTTTTGTTGAATTTAATGTGGTAATTTCCGAACTTATGAACGCAATAACGGGTTGTATTTCGGCAGAATTAAATTTAGGTGTTAATGGTACAAAAGATAATTCTAAATTCGGAAGAATAATGGCTAGAGTTCTTGGTTTATGTTTTGACACGAGAAACGAAATTGATGTTAGCGGTGTTGCCAAAACAGGTGAATTAGACAATTTAGATGATGATTTTTTTGAATTTAATGAGGTTGATTTATTAGCGATTGATCAAGAAGTATATAATATACAAAATAGAGCGGTTGAATTTGAAGGTTGTGATAATGTTAAATTTCCTGTGAATTCATTACAAATCGTAGAAGCCATAGATCAATTAAATTTTATAGATGAGGATAATGATAATGAATTAATTTCGGCGTTTGATAATATAACAAACACATTTACAGAAAATTCAGGATTTGGATTACAACTTAACGCTTCTTTCAAATTAAGTTTCGATTTTTCTGCAATATTTAAACTCCCAATATCATTAATAACTTCAATATTTGGACCTAAAATATTTTTAGGATTTATGATAATGTTAAAATCATTACAAGCAGAAGTAGATATTAATTCAATGGAAGAATTTACCAAAAAATATAAAGGTTTTTTTGTTGGTATTGTTTCAAAAATTGGAGGTTTATTTATAAGAGAATTATTCAAAATAGTCAAAAGAGAAATTGTTACTTTAATAAGAAGTATTGCATCTGATTTATCAAGAGAAAAATCTTTAAAGAAATATGCGATGATTTTGAATTTGGTGGCTATTTTAATTCAGATAATTAAAATAATACAAGACTGGAGACAGTGTAAAAATATTTTAGATCAAATACTTGCTTTACTTAAATTACCCGGTATTGGAGGTAATTTAATTCCGGCCCCTTTGTTATTTGCGGCGCCGTTATTGCCAGGTTATTCAGTAGAAAGAGCATTTGTCAATAGTATTTCTGAATTACAAAAATTGGGATTACCAACAGGTCCATTACCAGATGGTAGCCCTAATTTAGGACTTGTCGCTAATTACGCCGAATTAAAAGGGCAAGCTAATGAATTATGGGCAAACGGTAAGAATGAAATAGTAATTCCTCCACTTATTAATGCGGCAGGACCAACTCTTCCAAAACAATGGGCTAGTAAATTTGTTTAAAAATGGAAAACTTAGAAGAAATACTATCAGATTATCAAAATAAATCAAATAAGGATTTGGTTAAAGCTATGGATTATTTAAATTCAGAGTTTGATAGAACAAAAAATGGTATAATAACTTTAACTCATCATTTAGATAATATAGAATCTAACTATAATAAAATATTAAAGGAATATCAGAAAAGACAAAATGGTGCAGGGTAAAATAATATTTGAGGGTAGGGTATTAGATAGTGATGACCCTTTAAGATTAGGTAGGTTAAGAGTTTTACCAAAAATCGAATTACTTGATGATATCAAAGAATCTGTACCTAGCGGTTGTAAAGATATTACAGAAGTAGAAACTAATGTAAAACAAATTTGTCAATGGAAAGAAAATGATCCATTTGTAATTTTACCTTTATTACCGTTTTACACAAATATTACACCAAAAAAGGATGAGTTAGTTTATATATTTTATCCTTACGTTCAAGACCCTTCATCTCAGTCAAGATATCTTTCTGATAGAAATAGGTTTTATTTACCAGCGTCGCCATCCACTCCGTTATCCACAATTTTTGAATCGGAAACCCAAACTAAAACAAATTCATCAGGTGGTGAAAATTATAAAACTCAAAAATTCTTAAAAGAAGTTGGTGGTCAAATACCAAAAGAAACTTTTGGGGTTTTTCCTGAACCTGAAGATAATGCTATTTTGGGTAGAGGAACTGCTGATTTAATTTTACAACAAGATAGATCTTTACTAAGGGCGGGTAAAACAAATGATTTGGTCGGACCAACCACGACTTTACCAACATCAAATGAAAAAAGAGCGTTTTTGGACTTGGCCAGATTTACAACAACAAAAACAAAAGGAGAACAAACATCTCAAACAAGAATTATAACTGACGTTCAAAAACTCATATTACTAATTGAGTATGATATCATAAACCCTGAAAATCAAGCTGACTCCTTTACAGGAAATATATACTTATACAACATAAATAAAAAAGGTTTACCTGAAACTGTTAACTCAAAAGATTTCAAAGTTGATACTGATGTTGAAAATTGGAAAGGGGTTAAATTACCGGCCAGTATTTTCTTCCAAGCTAAATCATCAGTTGAGGTAGTTAAGTTAATTAACGAATATGTTAGAGGACTAAATAATGGGTTAATTGATATCCCTGGATTTACAACAATTCCTTTCAGACCAGAATCAGGAAAACAGTTTCCGTTTGCATATAGACCCCACCCAAATTTTTATAATAAAATGGTGGATGCTGCAGGAGGACCAGTTGAGTCAAATAACCTATACTCAATTTATCAAAAAGTTGGATTAATTGAAGGATCAAATTCTTTTGGATTTGGTATTGTTTCTGCAAAAGATACATTAGGACCTTTACTTAAAATTAAAACAGAAAAAGTAACCCCCATTATAGATTCAAATCAAAATATAACAATTGGGTCATTAGGAGCCCAAAAACTTTATCTACTATCTCACGATACTCAAATTGGTGATCTTAAAATAAATTTAAAAGATACAATTTATGGAATATCGCCAGATGTCTATTTAGATATTGAATCAAAAACCGAACCTTTAATTAGAGGTGAAAAAATGATGGATTTGATAGAATTAATCGTTAAGTTTTTATTATCTCACGTTCATCCATATCACGGATTGGCTGCAGTTCCTGTAGGTCAAGATGGAACCCAATCTGCTCAAATTTTACAAAAACTTTTGGACGCTCCAAACACAATTTTAAATCAGCAAATAAGAATTAATTAATTCGTGTTTAAATGATATTTATAGATAAACTTTTGAAATGTCTATAAATAATTCTTATTTCAGTAAAAATAATACAATTTTTCTTAATTCATTTGTAAATGCAGGTCAAGAACCCATAGCAGAACTTGTATATGGGTTAGAAAATTTAAATGAACCGAGATATACGTACTCAAGGTTTATTTTTGATATTAATTTAGATTTGTTAAAATCTAAAATAAATGACGGTCTAATTCAGACAGGTTGCACAAGTTCAATGACACACACATTGATAATAACAAATACCGCAACTTTTGAAAAAGACCTTATAAATCAAAAAAGGTTTTTTGATTATCTAACAAGAGCAACCTCATTTGATTTGTTTTTATTTAGAATACCCCTATCTTCAGGAGATACAGGAGACCCCCAAACTTGGGACGAAGGTATTGGAAAAAATATAAACTTAGAAACGCAAGTTGATTTGAATTTATTGGATAATGATTTATCTAACTATTCTATAAATCCATCAAATTGGTTTGCAAGAAAAACAACATATAGTTGGTCAAATCCGGGAATTTATGATAATTCAAATTCTTTGACCGCTCAAACTGGTTTAAATTATTCAGCCCTTACAATCATTGATCATCAGCACTTTGAATTCGGAAATGAGAACATTTCATTTGATATGACAGATGAAATAAACGGAATTTTAAATGGAACAATTACAGGTGTAACAGGTTGGGGAATTGCATACACCCCAAATATTGAGAATTTCACCGCAACCACAAATTATTATTCGGTTGAATTTTTTACACGCCACACTCAAACTTTTTATGAACCATATTTGCTAACATCGTATGATGATTTAATACAAGATGATAGAGATTTATTTGCATTAGGAAAAGCAAATAAGTTATATCTTTATGTTTATGATGATGGAAATCCGGTTAATTTGGATTCAAATCCTTATGTTACAATTTTTGATAGTTCGGGTGACCCGATTTCAGGATTAACTTCACTTACAACTTGCAGAAAAACAAAAGGAGTATATGAAGTTATAATACCCGCCATATTGGGGTATAAGTCTCCTTGCACGTTTAATGATGTATGGAGCGGAATCTCGTTAAATGGCGTCCCATTACCAAACGTAGAAAATGAATTGATTATAAGACCTTATTCGTCGTCAATTTCAATTGGAACATCAACCAATGATCCTTCAGTTTATGGTTTTGATTATTATGGTATTAAACAAGATGAAAAAATTCTTAACACGGATATCAGAAAAGTTGGTGTTATAATAAAAAAAGAATATACATCAAACCAACCTTTAAATAAAATCAGGGCATTTTATAGAGTTTATGTTAGGGAGGGTCAAACAGAGGTTCAAGTTCAAGATTGGACACAAATTAATAAAACGCCAACCGAATACTATTTTATTTTTGACACAAGAGATAAAATACCAAACGAATATTTCATTGATATAAAATTAGAAATAAATGGTGAAGTTAATACTTATAAAAGACAAATTAAATTTCAAATTGTTAATAAAAAATGAAAAAAATTATCAAATTAACAGAACAAGATATACAAAGTATTGTAAAAAGAGTTTTACAAGAATCGCATGAAGATCGTTCAGATAGATATATGTTCTTTTCAAATTTAGAACAAATGAGAAGACAATGTGATATGTTATTAGAATTAGACCAAGATATGGTTGAGCAAATTTTGGATGATGGTCACGATTGGGCTCAAGACCACATTGCCGAAGCAAAAAATAATATGGATCAAGTATTTGATTTTATTATGAACCATACAAAAGGCGATGGAACTCAAGAAATTGAGGACAAATCTTTTGTGGGTATGATGGAAGAAGGGAAGAAAAAAACAGGTACAAAACTTTGTGCAAGAGGTAAATCGGCGGCTAAAGCTAAATTTAAGGTCTACCCCTCAGCTTATGCAAATGGTTATGCTGTACAAGTTTGTAAAGGAAAAATGCCAGACGCTAGCGGAAATAAAAAATGTTCCCCACCTTATTGTTAAATAAAAAATTTTCCATACCTTTGTATTTCCAAAATTCAAGGTATGACAATCTATCAATTCTTTAAAAGAAAAATTAGTCGGTTAATCACCAAATACAATATTTGGTTAAATAGAAGACCGCTTGACCAAAAAATGGATCCCGATATGGATAGGTATCAAAAGACCTGTTTTCATATCGCAAGAAAACTACTCAAACAAAACGACTCGGAATTAATTTACGCCCCCATCTCAGATAAGAAAATTATAATTAATGATAGGTTGGGTATGTATGTAACTTTGCAACACCAGCAAGCTTTTGTGACAAATCACGTATATCATTATTCAATACTTATGACGGCGAGAACTTGGAGTAGGGTTAATTATCTATTTAATAATGAGATAGAAAAACGCAGAAAATCTTATGAGACGGTAATACATTCTCAAATTACCTGCTCTTTAACAGATATTCTCAAGAAGATTTAACTTCGTTAAGAATATTTTTAATTAATAACCTAAGACCTTCATTTTTGGAGGTCTTTTTTTTGGGTTTATACGAAACCATTGTTGGTTTGTTACCCGTTCCTGTTTTAGGTTTTGATTTTTCCGCTTTTCTTTTTTGTTGACACGCCGATCTTTTTTGAGAATCAGTCATTTTAGCAGCAACTCCAGCAGCTCTACATTTAGGATACCCTTTAGATGATGCGTCAGGTCTTCCACAAGGGGGGTGACCACCACCTTCCTTTTTTCTACAAATGTTAACCCAAGGCCCCTTTGGTTGTTTAGACCCTTTTGGTTTTTTCTTTGTGCCAAACCAAACGGCCAAATCCTCAGTTAATAAATCAACATCAGTGTTTTGATCAATCTCAATCCAACCTTCATTTGTCTGAATAGGACCGGTTAAAATATTACCATCATCATCACTTTGTATTGGATGATTTTTTATGTATTTTGATATTCTTCTTGCCATTTTCTCTTTCTTTTCAATTTCTTTTTTTGGTGTGCTCATTTTCTTATCGTAACTATCATATGCCAATTCAGCGCTATCATATTTTGAAGTCGGTATATAAAATGGTTGCATTTGCTGTTTATTAAACAATCTTTCTCCTGGAACTAAAGGAACGTTTGAATATTTTCCTGAAGAAAGTGAGCCTGTGGCTTCATTAATTTTATTTGTCATTTAAAAAAAATTGTTTATATTTGCATATAAATATCTAAAAACATATAAAAATGAAAAATAAAAATATAAATCCACCTTCTAATTTGTCTGAACAATTCAGTAAAGTGGTTTTAGATAACTATCAATATGTTAAAGATTTAAATCAAGAAATGATTTTATTTTTGAAATCAAAACAAAATGGAAAACAACCAACCTCTAGCCGTACTATTTAACAGATTAGAAATTAATTCTGAAGAACAATTAGAAACTATTTTGCAAACTATGGACAAAAGTATTGCATCAGTACTTTTGATTCATGCTGTGAAACACGCTTTTGAGAGGGGTGTTTATAATATAGGTGAAACCGAAGTGTTGTCTAAATGTATAAGATTACTTTCTAAAGAAAGTTAATTATTGAGACCGTTAAATCCACCTAAAGCAACTGTATTATTTTGTCTAATCGCCCTATTTTGACCGTTTGTATAGATAGCTTGGTTAAAAGTGGTTGAGGTGAATGAGCCTGTCCCACAATCTTTACAATCTCTAGCAGTAACACCTCCTGAGTTAGCAGGAGTTATACACTGAGTACATGATGTATATGGGCCATAAGCTACGTTAGCGGTCGCAGCACTTGTAGTAGTTGCGGTAGAAATAAAGGTTATATTAACACATAAACCCGAATCAAGTTGATATGCCCTTGAAGCTGTAGACGCTATTGCGTCATCCGCTACTAATGTTATTGGTGAATTTGAACCACATGTGGTTCCGCTCATTACTCTTAGTGCCATAATATTTACTTTTACAATAAATATCTTAAAAAGAGGAAAAAAACAAGCAACATCAACATTTGATTTTACACCAAAAAAAAAGGGACAATTTCTTGTCCCTTTTCGTATTTAAAAATTAAATTGATTATCTCAATTCGTTCAAATCAAATGTACGAACACCATCAACAGTAATGCGGCCATAGAACCTGTTATTTACCATTTTTTTCGCGTAACGTGTCATAATCCCTTTAATTGGTGTGAAGTTAAACGGATTGTACATTGTTGGAGTTAATTGAAGTGGTACATACGGTGCGTAGATGTAACCTGTATCAAGTAACGAAGTACCTTTGTGACCAATCAACACAGTGTTTGCTGGGAAGTATGGATCACGATATACTTGGTAACGACCAGCTAACGTTCCAACTCTTTCAATACCCATGTTGTACTGATCTTGTTCAGGTGATGCGTTTGATACGTGGAAATATTCCAAGTCATCAAAAATTGCTGAAATTTCAGATGAAACGATAATCCAGTTAGCACCACCACGAAGTGTTGATTTGTGGATTTGAGCTGAAATTTGGTTAATCGCAGTAATCAATGTTTGATTCCAGTCTTTTTGAGTGTATGGAGTAGTACCTGAAGATAATCTCTTCCATCCGTTGTAATCCCAACGTAGGTTCCAAGCCGCGCCTTTACGTAAGTCACGAAGGATTTCACGGTCGATTTCTGCCGCAACTTGTTCTGACAACAATGCTGTCAATTCAGCTTCAGCGTCGATGTTATGGAATGCCGCAACGTCTTGTGCTAATTCAGGTGACCATTGTGCTCTTAATTTTCTTTCAGTCACAGAAACTGTTACTGATTCAAGATCAAATGATACTTCACCGATTTTATCTTCAAATTCAAGTTCTTCATAACGTCTGAAAGCCGCTTTGATTGGTGCATTTTCAGCAGTACCTGACCAAGCTGATGCGGTAATTGTTGCTCCTGAATAACCATCTGGAGTTGATTGACCACAAGAAACGCAAACAGGTACTTGAGCATCAATTTCCAAATAAATAATACCGTCTTGGTTACATACGTTATCATAATAACCACCATTACCACCTGATCTATCAGTATTAAAAGGAGCTGGGGTAGATGTGTATGTAGGTGCTACGATTCCTTTACCGTATCTCTGAGTCACCACTCTAAATAAAAGAGGTGTGTAAGTACCATTTGATGTTGCGCCACTTATACCCAATTGCCCTGCTACTGTAGCATCTGCGGTATAAAGAACTAAATTCGATAGAAATGATTCGGTATCAACTTCTTGACCGTCAGGTCCAATTAATTTTCCTACACCAGCATTTGAAAACCCTGAAAGAGTCACAATAATTTTTCTATACTCTCCAGACGATAATGCTGCTGTTACTAACACACCGTTTGTCCATTGTACAGTTTGTGTGTTAGCAGTAATTGTTACAAAACGACCTTTTGAATAATCAAAAAGACCACCAGGATTTAAACCTGGTTCAGTACCTTCATAGAACAAATCGTAAAGATTTCTAGCATATGTAGAATTATAAGAACCAGTACCTGATTTGTATCCTGCGTTAGGATCTCCAGGATAATTTCCAGGTGAACCAACAGGTGCGTAGTGATCTCCTGATGTAATATTTACACCATTAACTACTGTTCCACCTGAGTATCCCTGAATTTTAGGTACAAAGTAGAACAATTTACCGATTGGTAAGTTCATTGCTTGTACTGATACGATTTCGTTCGCTAACAATTTAGAGAACACACGTCTAACGATAGGAAATACAACAGTTTCAAAAGAACCTGAAGATGAGTCAGAAGTTGCTTCGTTTATTAAAAATGACGCTTGGTTTTCGTAAAGCTGCGCCACATTTTCTTTTAGGTGACCTTTTAGGCCTTCAAGGAACCCTAATTTGTCCCATTTGTTGATTGTGTCTTCTTTGATAACTTTAAGGTGTTTCAACCCGATGTTACCAACAAGACCTGATTCTAATAATGCTCCCATTTTTTATTGGATTTTATTTTTTAGTTTATTTTTTTATTTTGTTATTTTTGACATGATATCTTTCATTCTCAAAAACTGAGGATTTTCATAAGTTTTTGACTCGATTAAATTGGTTGCAGATCCCGATGATGGTGATCTGTCAATTTTACCTTCAATCGATTCACTTATCGAACCTTTTGTTTGAGAAGGTGAAAGTTCATTTTTGATTGTACGATACAAATTTTTAGATTCTTTGATAGTTTCAACATCGTCAAATCTTCTTAAAATGTTAATTTTTTCTTGTTTTGATGTTGAGTGTTCAGTGAATAATCTTGTAGCGTAAGCTAGATTAGAATTGAAAACTGCAACTTCATTAAGTTTATCTCTAAAAACATTTAAAGCTTTGCGATATTCTTCATTTTTCTCTCTAAGAACTTGAATTTGTTGTTCGTATTTTTGTTCGTCAATGTTAATATTGGATTTTGAGTGAGCTCTTGGTTTTGGTAAACCTCCTTTTCTAAATTTACTTCCCATACCTAGTGTACGAGCAGCTTCCTTAGTTTCTTCTTTTTTCTTGAAAGGTGTCATTTCCTTTTTAACTGCATTGGAAATATCTTTTTTACCTTCTTTGAATTCGAATTTCGGACCTTTGCCAATACCAACACCTTTTGTTCCTTGTTTCATTTTTTCTTTGAATCCACCTGATGGTTTTTTATATGAGAATTTAGGTTTTCCGATTTTAGCTCCTTTTCCAATTTTTGGTTTTGTGGATTCCATTTGGTAACCTTCATCTTCTTCATCCTCTTCTTCATCAATTTCAATCTCATAAACTACCTCGTCATCATATGATTCTTCCATTTTTTCGGAATCAGAACCAAAAACTTGATTAACAATAGAGTCGATATCCATTTCTTCTTCGTCCATCGTCATTGTTTCATCTTCTTCTTGATAGGATTCTTCCATCTCGTCGTATGTTTCGTCCATTTCTTCTTCGGATTCATCCACTTCGTCGTATGTTTCGTCCATTTCTTCTTCGGATTCTTCCATCTCGTCGTACATTTCATCCATTTCTTCTTCGGATTCCATTTGGATCATATATTCCTTATCAGTGTTTTCGTCTTTTAAATTAACCATGTTGTTGTCTTTTTTTACTATAACACCATCATTCTCATCCATTGCTAAGAAAACCTTTAATAGGTCTTCATCAGAAATTTCAGAACCTGATAAATCTATTACATCTTCATCATCAGACATTGTGGTATCTTCAATATCAGAATCCATATCAAAATCCATTTCTTCTTCATCAGAATCAACATCCATATCCATTTCATCCTCATTGGAATCAATATCCATATCTATTTCTTCTTCATCAGAATCAGTGTCAATTTCTACTTCATCATCTGTTTCAATCTCCTCGTCATCTTGTTCAGATACGATCGATTCTTTTACTAAATCTTTGATTTCTTGCTTCATTGTTGATGCAAGTATTCCTTTTGCGTTTTCGGCTACTGCTTCTTCCAAATTCCTCATTTGTATAAGAGCGTCTTCGACTAAATTTTTTTCTTTTGCCATTTTAAAAATGTTTTATTTTTTCATATAAATATTGCTATTTTGAAAAAAAACCATTTTTAATACGTTTTTGCTAAAAAAAACTTAAATAAATAAAAAAAGGGAACCTTTTGGGTTCCCTTTTTCATAGAAAAAATTAATTAATATAATTAAATGACTTCTATAACTTCGTCAATTTTACTTTCAGCAATTGAAGTAATTCTCCAATCAAATGTTAAATCTTGATATCTTTTTGTAATTTTCGCTTCAATATCGGTAGGATTATAACCCTTGACAAGCTTTTCTTCTTTTACTTTTTTTATTTTTCCAGTTTCTTGATCAGGAAATTCATAATAAAGTTTTGCGATAAAATATTTTTCGTCCATAAATTAAGTTTTAATAAAATATGATATTTTCTTTTTAAAAAATCAAGTTTTATTTATTTAAATAAGTGTTCAAACGTTTCATTAAATCTAATGACTTGTTCGCTTCAGGTCCAACCTGCCTTTCCCTTTGAATTTGTTTCTCTTCTTCCAAATTCTCTTCAAAGTTACTTTTATCTTCAGGATTTAAAAATAAATAAGCTCCAGGTGTTGATGGAGAAGAAACTAAGTCAAAACAAATAAGTTCAAAATCATCCTGAACTTCATTTTGTTCTCCAATTTTTTTTAAAGATCCGACACCCCTTGATGAAATTCCCAAAGTTACACCTTGTCTTAAATAATTTGCGGCTAAATCACCCTTTGTTGTACACACACCTCTTTCGTGAAATCCTGGTGAAGTTAATAATCTAAGTTTTCCCATTAAAATTTTTCCATCCCACCATACATCAGTTATAATGTGAGATACTCTGTCCAAATCAATTAATGAAGATTCTGGATGATTTAACTCAGATAATGAAACGCCTTTATTTATTATTTTCTTATAATTTTCAGCTTCTCTTTTTAAAATCTTTTCAGGATAAATTCTACCGTTTCTATTTGGAGTGTTGTATTTTTGTAATACAGCATAAAACTCAAATGGTTTACTATAATCCAAAAAATTTTTTGATTCCATCAAAAAGTTCTGATTTCCAAATTCTTTAGGAGACACATATCCTGCATCTTCCTCAATCAGAATACCCTTACCTGATTCGTAGGCTTTTAAAATTTTAAGTTCTTTCATTTTTATATTTTTATATAAATACTTTGAACTTTATATTTCTACCTCAACCAATTGTGATTTATCTTTTTTGGTAATATGAAAATTGAAATAATCGTTATTTTTGAATATTTCTTGATGAATACAGCTTACTATTTTTTTAACAGATTTTTTAAGAGTTGTTGATTTAAAATCCATTTCCTCTAAAAGATATAGATTAATCTCTAAATTCATAAATGACCTTTTTTTGTATTGTATTCCACTTGTTCGTAAATCTAAATCAACAATAAATTTTTCGTCAAATAAACTTTTGTCAATACAGTTATAAACTGAATGTTTCACTGATCTTGACATATTTAACACAACCCTCGTCCAATTATTAAAATCGTCTTTTGGTTCTACCCATGTTTGAATGTTTATGTAAATTGATTTTAAACTTTTTGAATCTACTGTACCATAATTAACTTTTGATGATCTAAACCCGCTTATTTTTGCGGTTTTTCCTTTTTTCATTCTCTCATTTTTTCCATGTTTATTGTTATGAAAAAAAATTAGATGATTATTATCAAATTGTCAAAATTATATGTTATTAACCAAGTTTTTCAATCGGAAATATTCTAAACGATCATATTTTTTTCTTTTGATGGTGTCTATTGTTTCTGAAATTGTATTTTTAACATTTTGGTCATCTTCATTTTCCATAGCAACAACAAGTTTAACAACAGCCTCATCTTTAAAAGAATTATATTTTTCCATTAAAACCTGATCACTTTCGTTTAATAACGATGTAAGTTCTTTTTTTTCTGACTCATTCAAAGTTGAAATAAAATCGTCAATTGTTTTATTTGCGATCTTAACCATAGAAGATATCGGAAGATAAATTGGAGTTTTTTCCTCAATTATCTCTTTTTTCGTTAATGTCTCAACTATAGCATGTTTGCTTTTAACTTTATTTTCCAAAAATGCAACATCATATGAATTATAAAATAAATTATCAATTGTGATATATTGATTATGCGAATTAATTCCAATTGTCCATTTTCTTATTCTATCCAAATCACTTCTATCTATTTTGTTTGATATGTTTTCAAACATAGTTATTGATTCAAAAACAAAATCTTCTGCAACATTTTTATCATATCCTTTGTTTGATGATAATTCATCATATAGATAAAATAGTTTTGATATGTTTTTATTTGATAAAACATTCTTGTTAAAATTTTTTATTTCTTCTTTAAAAGTGCCTTTTGTGTAAGCTTCAGATAATAATTTTTCAACTTTTGATTTTAATACACCTATTTTCATTTTTTTCTGTTTTAATATAAATATCAATCATTTAATAATCTATCAAGTTCATCGCCAATATCACCCAAAGAATTTCTTGCCTTTGACAAATCAATAAAATCATCGTCACTTAACATATCATTTCGTTCAAGCAAAATGTTCATATTATCTCTTATTTTTGATTCTGGCGTTACACCCGCTTCACCACCTGGTTCAGGTGATGGTGGTGGAGGTGGTGGAGCTTCAGATCCCAATCCTCCCATATCTTCCATACCACCAGGCGGCGGTGGTGGAGCGGTACCGGCAGCGGCAGTTGTTCCTGTCTGCTGACCATATAATTTATCAACATTGTCAAATATTCCTGTATGAACTATAATTGTTGCCGTATTTGTTAATTCAGCACCAACCGCTTTTTCAATTCTTTGCTGTTGTAGATCAAGTTTGATTTCTTCATCCGAAAATCCTAAAATATGTTTTTTAGCCCACGAAACTGATACAGGGGCAATTCCTTCAATAGCGGCAACCGCATCTTTATAAAGCAACATTTTTTCCTTCCAAACATCAATACCTAATAAATCTGCTTGTTTTGAAGGATTATTTAATCCCAACGTAAAATTACTTAATTCATCTTCAAATCCCAATAAAAATAAATGAATAATTGCAATTTTATTCATTTCAGATAACATACTTTTTTGAATCCTATTTATTGTTCTTGCGAAACGAATATCCATTAAAGATAAATTTTTGCCATCACCGACTGGTTCCTCAAAACCTAAAAACGCTTTTGGTACCCGAAGCGCGGTTAATAATTTCTTTTGAATATACTCGATGTCGGCAATTTCTGCTAAGTTTTGAGCTCCGGGTAAAGTTTCTATTGGACTCGCTTGAGCCGGATCTCTAACAGGAACAAAATAATCTTGATCAACTGCCATTTGATTAAATCTCATATCAACATTTCCTGTCTTGTGATCAACCACTTGTTGGCGTTTGAATTTGTTTGCAACACGATTAACATAAGCTTCAACATCTTGATCATCCATATTCCCCACAAAGACTTTAAAGATTCTTCTTTCGGGTGCTCTTGATGTACGGTAAATTAACATCGCATCTTCGGCCAAAATTAATTGTTTCCAAATACGTCTTGCTTTTTCCAACATTGACGTACCATAAGGAAGTTTTCTATCGTCACCTAACAATCTGAAATGTGCAATTTCCCAAGAATTAAATTCCATATCACGAGCTTTCCAAGTAAATTTCAAACCCGTGTTTCTTGGATCAGTTTCTTTGTTGTAAGTTTTAGAAGCCATACCCATTTCCAACCTTTCAATTTCAATATTTGGTAATTGCATACATCCAACAACACCCTTTTCGGGATCAAGTTTCAAATAAACGAAATTATCACCATACTTACATGTATTACGAGTCCACATAGGTAAGTTGGTATTAACATCAAGGGCATTGTTAAATAAATCTGATAATATAGATTTAATTCTTTGCGAATCAGAATAAACCTGAACCATTAACCCATCTTGATTTACTGTTGTTGATTCTTCACCGTATATGTCAAGAGCTGCCGATATCTCGGGGGTATACTCCATAGATTCGAAATCATAAAATGACGCCAACCTTGTTGGTTCATAATATGTTGCTTGGGTATATAAATTGTTTTCAATTTTTGTCCATTGATTGGCAAGATAATAAGTTTGCTGAGCTTGCAACTTCTCTTTTTCAAATTGATCTTTAGAAGTTGTTTTTAATAATTCCTTTTTATCGTATTGGTATGTTGGATAATCTTGACCCAATAAAGAATAGGGACCAAATGTTTGGGTTAATCTTTGCCAAACTGTAAGATTTTTATTATTTTCCATAATATAATATTAACTACAACAATAAATAGATAAACATCTATTTTGTAGCTAAAAAATAAATATCACCTCATACCACCAAAAAGCCAACCATATTTGACGTAATCTTCTCTTGATGGTCCTGAATTAAAATTTGGATCTTGATATCGTGATGGTATGTTTGGTGATTGTGGATTAAATGCGATTGTTTTTGATGGTGTATCATCCACTTGAACTGTCCAAGAATTAATCATAGCTTTGGTCTGTTCTGTAACTTTGGTTAATTGACTAAATGATGATTCAGCAACATACATCGCCATAGCAATTGACATAATTAAGTCGTCATGACCCCCCTTTTGATGGTCAGGTCTTCCATTTACATAAACAAAATTATTCATCTCACCCCACAATCTTGTACTTTTAATTACAAACTCATGTCTAATAGCTTCTTCAAATGATGCAATAATTTGAACTCTTTTTGAATTAAAATTAATACCTGGTATTTTTTCCGCTTGTTTTGGATCGTATTTCCATTTATTTTGATAATCAACACCATCAACGTATAAATTTTTATAACCCAATTCTTGCATTTTTCTTGATGTAGATACACCCATTCCTCCAGTAATATCAATTACAACAAACGCAGAATACATATTTGCCCATTTAAAACAAATTTCAGCCATAACATCTGGAGGTATTTTTCCAACATACTCCGCAACTTGTTCCCTTGCGTCAAAATCTATTATTTCAAATGTAGAATAATCTTCACTATCCCCTCTACTAACATCAACACCCATCACGTATTTATGTCCCATAACAGGTTCTTTCCATATCCATAAAGAGTTGGACATCATTCTATTTTCAGGTTCAGCAATAAAATTTTCTTTTATTTTTTGAAGTATTTTTGAATCAAATACGTTGTCACCTGAACCAAGAAAGTTTGTTTCTAATTCCTGGCTAACTTTTCTTTTATCGTATTTTAATTTTTTAACCATAGATTCAAACCAAGTTGAGCTAGGTTTGAATCCATCGTGAATATAATCTTTGATTTTTTGCTGATGTTCTAAATTTGTAACATCATAATCATCAAATTGTATTACTTGGTTTGGCTTATAATTTTGTTTATTTAAAAAATAATCAATTATATCTTCAGTTTTAACAAAATATAAATCTTTGGTGTATCTTGGATCTTTATACCAATACATCTCAGAGATTTTAAAATCGTTCATACCACGATTTGCCTGATCATAAATTTCATAATAAATCGGATCGTGACCGTTAGGTGTTGAAATAACGATAACTTTACCACCTGTAGATAAAGACGCCATACAAGCCGACCAAAAATCGGAATCCGCTTCAATATAAGCGGCTTCGTCAAAAATTAATATTGTTGGTGTATATCCACGTAAAGCATCCTTTGATGTTGCGACCGCTTTTACCTCACACCCGTTTGTTAATTTATAATGTCTTTGTGAGTTTTTTTCTTTTGTAAATCCAATATCAACCCACGAAGGCCATTGTTCAACAAAAGCCCTTATTTTATTTGCCATTTCTTGCGCAGTGTCAAGTTTGTTTGCAATAATCAATATTTTTTCGGGTTTTTGTTTTTTAGCAAAAGCCAATTTTTTGGACGCCCAAGCTGCTGTTACTGTTGAAACTCCAGCTTGACGATATTTTAATGCAATATTTTCGTTGTAGTTTTCGTAATCATCAAGTAAGGAAACTTGATCAGGAAATAATTCTAACGGAACATATTTTGAAACAGTATTATCGTAGGTTTGTAAATATGTGCGAAGTGCGTAAGGGGTATCCTTTACGCACTTCACATATTCAATTAATACTTGTTCTTTTGTGTATGACATTAATTAAACTGTCGGTTCATCCTCATCCTCATCATAGTCTTCGTCACCAAACATTCCTTTCTTATTTTGTTCTTTAAGCTCCTCAACAATTTCATCAACCATAAATTGTAAAGCTTGTTTACCTTTAGGATTATCAGATAAAATAAATTGAGTTAGTTTGAAAAACTTTTTTGGATCCAAGGCTGAAAATCTTTGGAATAGATAATGTTGAATGTATTTTTTATCCTCTTCAAATAATTCGTCAGGATAAGCGGCGGTGAATTTTTCCCAAAAAATCGGACCTAATCTTAAATCCCAAATTTCTGCAGGTAATGTATCTTGTGACGCAATTACCATTTCAGCTTGACGAGGATCATCAGGTAGTCCGTGAGTTCCTAACACTTCAAAAACACCTTTAACTAATTCATGTAGTAAAATTGGAAAAGAAATACCTCTAGCTATAACAGTCGGTGGATCAGTTTCTGTGTCTATTTCAGATTGTCCCGCTTGTCCTGAACCACCTGCGGCCATCATAGATGACATATCTTCAGGATAAATCCAGTAAAGGTGGTCTAAAATTGATTGAGACATACCGTATAATCTAATTAGCTCAGGATGAATTCTATTTAATTCATCCGCTACTAATTGATACATATAGTGACCCTTTTTTGATGCTCCACCAATTAAAGCGTTAATAAACCTTCTTTTTGCTTTTTGTTGGTCAAATTGTTCCATAGCATCCATAAAGGCCTCTAATTCGTCAGCGTTTTCGTTAGCACTTGCAAAAGCGTCCTTAACTTCTTCAGGTGAAGGTTCTTCAGGTGACCCTTGCATACCTTCAGATGCTCCCATCATCCCTGAAACTAATTGTGCGTCAAATTGTAAAGATCCTTCAGGTATTGCTAATTCCTTTTTAACAAGTTCTACCGCCAAATTTTCCAAAAATTCTTTATTATTGGATTCAATTTGAGATATTTTTGGAAATAATCTCATTGCAGATTGCATCAATCCCATGAGAACTCTTTGTGGAGGTCCTTGTATTGATGATGTATCACCCATAAATCTTCTTACATTTTCTACAGATTGTTTAAACCTCTGAGAGGAAATTAACTCAACAACATCTCTGTCTAATTTAGGAAGTCCAGGGTGACCTGCGTAAGGAGTAGTTTTAGATGTAATTTTTCTTTCTATACTTGGATCCATTCTCTCTGGACCTTCGTAATCAATTGGTGCTTCTTTGATTGTTCTATATTTTGCCATAACTATTAATTAAAAATTAAGACCAAGATTATCCCACTTTAACCATGTCGGTACTGATTTTTTTCCCGCTTTAGGTCTTGGGTTCACACCTGGTTTTGGACTAAATGGTGTTTTAGGTTTAGTAGTTGGTGTTTTTGGTTTTACTATCGGATCTGCAGTTTCCTGCTCGTTTGTTTCCCTTTTTGACTTAGCCTTTGGATTTGGTTTGACACCAGGTTTAGGACTGAAAGGTGTTTTTGGTTTAACCTTTTCTTTTTCCTTTTCTTTTGGTTTTGCAGGAGCGGTTTCAGTTTCGGATATCATTTGTAAAAATTCTTTTTTGGATATTTTTGGTTGTATATGCTTTTCAAGCAAAGATACAATTTTTTCTTCCAAAAACAAATTCACAGGATCTTTTCCTTCTTTAATGGATTTTTTTACGTCCATAACGCATTTTTCATATTTTTTCTTATCCTCTCTACCTACAGATGCGGTGCAAATCGCCCAAGGGTTGTATTTTTTTGACTTTTTTTTCCCTTCTTTCATTTCCCCCTCATTTGGCGTTGCCGACATAGTACCATCAGTATTTTTTGTCATCGAATACCCTTTAGGTGATGGTGGTAGATTTCCTCCTTTTGGACCGACTTTATATGAAGGTTTTGATGGCTCCGTTATTTGAGTCACTTGCTCCTTAGGTTCTTTTTTCCCCTCGTTTAGTTTATTATATAACAATCTTAATTGAGATTCAGTTAAATTTGCTAATGTTTCTGCTTTAAGTCCCATGTCAATTAATTTAAATGCTAATTTATTCTTTTTCATAAACAACTTGTTTATCAAATTCTAATACTATATCTCTTTCATATAGTTTATTTTTTATTGTTTTTTCATCCTCACCAAACCTGAATACTAATCTTTTTTCAATGTCAAAATTAACATCGGAATCTTCACTTTCCCAAGCCAATGCGATCACGTCATCCAAAGCGTCGGTCATAGAAAAAAAATCTGATTCTTGAATTAAGGTTAATTTAATCTCATCATTTTTTAAAACTCCAACCTTTCTAATAAGTTCTATGTCAGGAGGTAAAGGATTTCCGTTTGATGGTTTTGATTCCCACCCTTCTCCCCAAATTTCATTTTTTACATCGGAAAAAATAAATTCGTATATATTATCCCCTTTATAATTCGGACCTAAACCATTGACATAAATTAGATAACTCATAGAATCGCTCCGTCAGGTGTTATTTTATATTGTTTTCCATTAACTTCAAAAACCAAATTTTTCTTATTTGTTTTTCCGACAAATGAAGCTTTTGAATATCTGTCTAAAAATTTGGATGATGTTGATTCTTGAATATAGGTTTCTGAAAGATTTTTAACTTCTTTCATCGTTTTAATTTTTTTTGCTTTTTCGGTTAAAAATTTTCTTTTATTTTGTTCTTGCAAATATTTTTTTTCCGATTCAGTTTCAACAAAATAAGATTTTATAATACTATCAACTTTTGATTCTGAAAAAATGTCATCAAATACACCACCTAATCCTTCAATCTCATCTTCTTCCATCATTTCACCCATCTTATTTTTGATTTCATTTGAAAACCTTCTTTTAACATAGTTGTTGAAATTCATCTCTTTTGTTTCTGATTTTGGTTTATCACTAAATCCTAAATCATATTTACCACCAATTAAACCTTCGTATTGCTCTTCAGTGTCATCTTCATACATTTCCATTTCAGGTAATTGTTCCTCAGACCCTTCCAATTCATCTTCAGGTTGGTCAATTTCCATATCATCTGATGGTTCTTCCATTTCAGGCTCTTCATCAGATTGCATTTCAGAATCTTCTAATCTACCGATAATTTCTTCCATATCTTCATCAGACAATACAGATAGATCAACTGCAGATAATACAGAATTTATAACATATTTTGTATCATCTGCAGATATTGGCTCTTCACCCTGATTTAATTTTCTTAATTTTTGTGCTAATTTTCCTGTTAATTTTTGAATTGTTTTAAAGGTAACAGTTCCTTCTCCATCAGTGTCATCTTCTGGTTGAGAATCCATTTCAGGTTCATCAATAGACATATCATCCGATGGCATTTCTTCTGATGGTGGTTCCTCCATTTGATCATCCATTGGCGGCATTTCAGTGTCCATATCAGAAGGTGCCGGTTCAGGTGAAGGGGCGGGTGCGGGAACTGGTTCAGGAGCTGCAGGTGGTTCTACCGGCATTTCTTGTTTTGGTGTTTTGAGAACGAATTTTTTTTGCTCTCCAAATAATGAAATACCACCATCATTACCTGTTGCCGTGTTAATTTCTTTAGCTATAAGATTTAATCTTTTAAATGCTTGTGAATATGACGAATAAAATTTCCTATTTTTCATAGGTTCTAAATATTCTGTAACACCTTCACTTATAGTTCTTTTGATAACATAACCATTTTTTTCTTTGTCAATGTGATATGTGTTACCATCAGATAATTGAATATTATATTCATTTGAAGTGTTTTCATTTACAGAATTTGGTTCAACAAATTTGTAATTGGAGATTTCCAAAATACGAGAGATTTTATCTTGACCCTCTAATTTTTCACTTCCTATTGGTTTTAATTTTCCCATTTTGTTTTTTTTTAAAAAAAGTTGATAATCTTTTAGATTTTTATTTTATAAATATATCGTTATTGACAATTGTTACGTAGTACTATTATATTGATCCAAAAATTGTTTAGCATACCTTATTCTTTTTGGCATATTAGCTTCAAATATACCCATACGTTCATATTTTCTCGCAAATGTTTTAACCATATCTTTAAGATTATCTTGATTTATAAAATCATTATATGCTCTTTTTTCGGTAGTTTGTAATTCCTCCCAAATAAATTCCAATTGACCAATTGGATTTGATAATTCATACCCTTTTGATTGCATAAATTGTTTCAAACTATCAAAACGTGTTTTATACCATTGAGCGAGTCCGAAAGCTTTCGACCTTTTATTTACCGCTGATGGATTTAGATTTGATTCCTGAAACAAATTTCCAGCAATTGCCGCAGAATGTTCTTTAGTTAATCCTTTTTTAACGAAAAAGGAAATGACTTGATTAGAATTTATAGGACCTGTTTGAGGGATTTCACTATAATCAATTTCCTCTTCATATTCTATTTGAGATAGATCACTTTGCTCAAAACCTTTCAAAAGTAACAAGACATACAATTTTTTTAAGTCATCAGGTGCAGCAACGCCAGTTGCCGAAATATTGTTATCTTCTTGAAATGCTTTAACCGCTCTTTGCGTTTCTGGCCCGAACAATCCGTCAACACCCCATCTTGGTAATGAATACCCCAAAAATTGTAAAGCTATCTGTAATTTTTCAACCTCAGGTTGATAAGGGATTTTTTTTCCTTGTAATTTTTCGTATTTAAATTGTTTTGTTGAGTTTGCAATGTCTTTGAATTCATTCATAAATTTGGATCTTTCCGCTTGATCCATTAATTTTTGTAACTTGTCTGATTGAATTCCTTGACTTGAACTAACTGTACTTCCTTTACCTATTTGTAAATGGAAGTGTGGTGCGGTTGCGTGTTTTGAAGGTCTTGAATATTCGTCTATATAAGTAAATTCTGAATTTTTTTTCTTGTATTCATCCATCACTTTAATAAATTTATTTCTTTCTGATTGAGGATCCACAGTTAAGTCAATTGCCAACCCTTTAGGATGTTTGCTATTCATTCCTTGGTGGTATTTATCATTACCACCCGTTACTCTAACCTTGGCATTTGGACTTACTTGTTTAAAAGCGGTCAATATCTCAGAAACAGCTGTTGATATTTCCTTACTTATTTCACCACCACTGGTTATTTCAGATCCTTTTTCTTCATACCCTAAATTATCTAGTGTTGATCTTAATTGTGATGAGCTTTCTGATAATGATAATTCTTTATCGACCTTTTTTGTTTTGAAATCAAACAATTTCTCAATATGCCCACTTCTTCTCAAGTATTTGAATACAAGATTTTCATATGACATCTCACCCTTTTTTTCTAAACCTGATTTGCGATATTGCTTTAATTTATCCTTTAATTTATCAATAATTTTCTTTGATTTTTGAAGGTCTTCTTCTTCGTTCGCATCCTTTAAAACAGTATCTATTTTTGTTGTCCATTGGTCAATTTTAGTTTTCAAAATTGATTTATTAACTTCAAATTTTTCTTTTTTTGGTTTTTCTAGCCATTCATTTTTTATTAGAGAATAAACACCACTTGATGTATGTTCTTCATTTATATCTTGAACATAAAGTTCGACATCATAACCATAAATTTTAATATTCTGGTCTGAATTAAATATTGTTTTTTTTAATGTGAAAAGTTCTTTATATAAATCAAGTTGTTTTTTTGAAAATTGATTAAAATCTGCTATTATATGTAAATCAAAATCTGAATATTCCGACCAATTATAGTTGGCTAAAGAACCTGTTAAATGAACATCAGAAACAATTATATCAACTTTTAAAAACTGAATAAATTCATATGCGATCTCCAAAAGTTTTTCTCTAACCTTTGCAGATAAAACATAACTATTTTCAGCCGTTTTTTTCCAAATCTTTGAATTTAAATTATCTTGTAACTCAAAACTTTTAAGAATATTACTAGTTTCCATTAATAGTAAATATCCTTTATTTATGATTTTTTATAAGGATATGATTTTGCTATTTTTGAACTAAAGAATTTTCCTTGAGATTCAGACATTCTAAACTGAGTGTATATTTGATGTGGCACATTTTCATAGATATATTTTAAATCATTATTGAATGTAACCTCTAACAATTTGGTTTCAGTGTCATACTCAGTATGTTTAATATTTGACGATTGTATATCGTTTATAATTTTGGTTCCTTTTATTTCTTCTTTAATGATTGCCATAACTTTTACCTTTAAAATAAATATTGAACTAAAAAAGAAAACCCCTCTTTTGGGGGAGGGGTCTTGTTTTAAAGTTTTAAAGTTTTAAAGTAAAGAAATTTTCTTTCGGACTTCCTTTTCACTTGGTGTCGGTATAAAAATGGCTAAAATACCGTCCTCAATTGTTGCTTCAAGTTTAGAAGTATCAACTTTATTTCCTAAATCATAAATTTTATGGAAAACCTTAGACCTTTCACCATTTGATGTCTTATAAACCCTTTTTCCGTCAATTGTGAGTTTAGAACCCTCAACCTCTACTTTAAGATTTGATTTGTTAAAACCTGGTACTTCAAAAATTTGATAAAAACCATCTTCTGTTTTATAAAATTCATAATCCGTAGAAAAATAATTTTTACGTGTCGATTCAAAAAATTCTTTTGATAAATCCTCAAAAGTTGTTGGTGTGAATAAAGAAATTGTGTTAAACATATTTTATAATAATTTAAAAGTTTATTTTGATAGACCGATTAGCAATATCTGTGCCAAAATTAAAAACTGACAAAATGTCATATATAACCTGACAAATTGACACTGTTGAATTTATAAATCATATTACTATATTTTATAAAAAATTGTAATTATGAGCGAGACAATGGATGACGGACCGTCACAAAGAAAAAAATCTGAAAGCGATCACGGTACTCCTGTACTAGATAACTTTTCAAAAGACCTTATAAAATATGCAGAAGAAGGTAAATTAGATCCTGTAATTGGAAGAGATAAAGAAATTTTGAGAATTGCGCAAATTCTTTCTCGTAGGAAGAAAAACAATCCTATTATAATTGGTGAGCCTGGATGCGGAAAAACTGCAATTGTAGAGGGTTTAGCCATGAAAATTCAACAGGGGGAATGTCCGAGAAATCTTTTGGATAAACGAATAGTTTTACTTGATATGACATCAATAGTTGCTGGAACAAAATATCGAGGTCAATTTGAGGAAAGAATGAAAGTCATTATTGAAGAATTGCAATCTCATCCGAATATAATTGTTTTCATTGATGAAATTCATACCATAGTAGGCGCTGGAAATTCTTCAGGATCTATGGACGCATCAAACATATTTAAACCGGCATTGGCAAGAGGTGAAATACAGTGCATCGGAGCCACCACATTAGATGAATATAGAAAAAACTTTGAAAAAGATGGTGCATTAGAAAGAAGATTTCAAAAAGTTGTGGTTGACCCATCAACAAAAGAAGAAACATTACAAATTCTACGAAATTCAAAATCAAAATATGAGGATTATCACAAAGTAATTTTCTCTGATGAAGTTTTAACCACTTGTGTTGATTTGGCAGATAGATATATTACAGATAGAGAATTTCCTGATAAAGCTTTTGATATTATTGACGAAGTTGGAGCAAGAAGTCAAGTTGATGTCAAAATGCCAGAATCTATAGAAAAATTAAAACAAGAGGCTGCAGATATCAAACAATTAAAAATAGATGTTGTCAAAAGACAAAATTACGAACAAGCCGCAGAATTGAGAGACAAAGAAAAAAAGGTTTTAAATAGACTAACTATTGAGAAACAAAAGTTTGAAGAGGAAATGAACATAAACAAAAAAAATGTTCAAATAGAATTAGTTTATGAAGTGGTTTCCAATATGACAAAAATTCCTGTTGGAAAATTAAACATTGATGACACCAAATCACTTATTAATTTGGAATCAATGATTGAAAGTAAAGTTATTGGTCAAACTGAAGCGGTGAGCAAAATCTCAAAAGCTATTAGAAGAAATAGATTGGGAATTAAAGATCCAAATAGACCAATTGGTTCTTTTATCTTCTTAGGAAGTACTGGAGTAGGAAAAACACATTTAGCAAAACAATTGGCACGAGAAATTTTCGGAAGCGAAGATTCATTGATTAGAGTTGATATGTCAGAATTTCAAGAAAAGCATTCAATATCAAGATTAATAGGGTCACCTCCAGGTTATGTTGGATATGATGAAGGTGGTCAATTAACTGAGCAAGTTAAAAATAAACCATACTCCGTAATTTTATTTGATGAAATTGAGAAAGCAAATAAAGACGTGTTCTCAACTTTACTACAAGTTTTAGACGATGGACATCTTACAGACGGATTGGGTAGAAAAATTAATTTCAAAAATTGTTTGATAATTATGACATCCAATCTTGGTGTTAAAAAAATACAAGATTTTGGAACAGGTATAGGTTTTCAAAAAAAGGATTATATTGTTGAAGAACAAAAAAGGGACACGCTAAAAAAAGAATTACAGAAATTCTTTGCACCTGAATTTTTAAACCGTATTGATGATATTATCGTATTTAACACGTTAAAAGAAGAACACGTCAAAGAAATTGTCAAAATTGAAATAGAAAAATTAAAAAGTAGATTATCCAAGATAAAATACAACCTATCATTTGATGATACAATTATTGATATGATATCAAAAATTGGTTTTGATGAAATGTATGGTGCTCGGCCTCTAAAAAGAGCAATACAAGATAAAATTGAGGATTATATTTCAGAAGAGGTTTTAAAAGGAAATATTTTAACAGATATCCAATATCTTGTTAAATCTGAAGATGATGAAATAATAATCATTGAAGAAAAAAAACCAAAAAGGGGTAAATCAAAAAAGGAGGGTGAATAACCCTCCTTTTCCTTTCTACCATGCAAGATCGTAATCTCGTAAGAAGTGTTCATAACTCAGTGGAAAATAACACATAACTTTAACCACCCAGTCGTTTTGATTTTAAAACCTTAACGATCCATCGGATTTTTGTTATACTAATATACGAAATATTTGATACTTTACAACATGTTCTAAAACGGATTGTAATACTTATCAGGTTTTTCAACTTCTAATCTATATTTTTGATAACCTAGCTTATCTATCATTTTTTTTCCGACATCAATACCGTTATATACATCCTCTACAACAACATATTCATTTTTAGTATGATAATCATAATATCCTATAGAAATATTTATACAAGAAAAATCAAATAATTCCTTCAGTGCGTACACATCAGTATATGGGTGTGAAAAATAAGTTAACTTAGACGGAAATGATTCAACCAATACATTATTACATTTTGAAAAAAAATCTGAATCTCTTTCAAAAAGGACTGTACCAAAACATCTTTCTGTGATCATCCAATTCTCAGGAGCGTCAAACTGAATTGCATATCCTACATTTGAGAAAAACGACTTATCAGCTTTACGAGAACCGTGACAGCCAGTTTCTTCTGACACAAAAAACGCCGCCTTCAAAAATGGTAATTCTTTGAGTAATTCTAAACACGCATAAACACCACACTTGTCATCTCCACCAATACCAGTTGGCTCACCTTCATTGTTATATGCTTTTAACGATAACTTATATTCACCCTGAGCGTTAAGTTTTTGTTCCTCAACTACATTAATAGTATCTAAGTTATGAACAGTATCGGTGTGAGATACCACACAAGGGTAATAAAAGTCGTCCGAAACCTCACCTGAAGATTTTGTAGCATAAACATTATAATATTCATCAACTTGGTAATCTATATTGTTGGTTTTTAACCAATCCACAATAAACTGTACCATTTTCTCCTCTTTATAGGTTTTTGTTGGTACCGACAAAACATCTTTTAATAACTGATAATTCCTTTCCATGTCACAAATATAGTAAATATTTGAGACAAAACAAAATTATAATTATTCGTAAATGTTACTTATTATTAGGATGGGGCTAAAGACTTGACTAACTTAGATGTTTTGTTCATTAGTTTAATACTTTTTCCTAATTCAGAACTAGTTCTATCTGCTAAATTAGTTACACGTTTTTCAACTTCTTCGGAACCCTTTTCTACCGCATAACTTTCTGATCCTTTCTCAGCCACTTTGGTAAGAGTCTTACCAGAAAGAACCTCAAGATAACTCAAAAATTTTGTATAAAGACTCTTCAATGAAACTATTAGCTCGGCAAAAATTGTGTTCTTTTCCAAAAAAGTTATAACTTTTCCTATTGTATTTTTCAAAGCAGATTCGAAATTAAATTTTGAAAAAAATTCAATAACTTTAGGATTTTTTTGTAACCATGAAGATAACATTTCTATTGTTGCATTTTTTGGAATTGGTGATTTTTTAAATAAATCCCAAAGGTATTTACCTCCAGGACCAAAAGTTATGACACCCGCTAAATCAGTTAGTAAATTAATTATATTAAAATCACCTTTTTGAGATTGATATGCGTCCCACGATAACAATACTCCCCAAACAATTTCTACGGCAACACCTCCACCTAATAAATCAACTACAACTTGTGTAGTGGCTCCTCCTGCAGATGTCATAGATTCTCTTATTGAGTCAAAAACGAAGTTCCAACCTTCTTTCCTAATTTTTTCAACAAATCTATCCAATTCGTCCTTATACTTAGGCGCAGTTTTTACCAAGTTATACATTTTGGGGTACTCCACTGTATTATAGTCCCTGGCCATCACAGAATAAAAACTAGATCCCTCAGGACATTTCCACTTTTTTGCTAATAAATTATTATTTACGCAAAGGTTTTTGTTTTGAATATCTTTGGATAAACTTCCAGTTATTGTTGTTGAACAAGCGTTACATGGTTGACTACCAAATCCCTTTTGATATTTAAAAACCTCTAATTGATACCCTAAATAAATTGATGCCTGTTCAACCCAATCCGATCTTGTTTTTACCTTAAAAGGAGGGAAATCGTAATATTTAAAAATATCAAAATCTGCCTTGGTTGGTTTATAATCATCATATTTACCTTTATTTGTTGGTAAAATTTTTTGATCTGGATTATTTGACTTAACTTGTTGTTCTAATAACCCATAAAGACCCAAAATATGTTTTTTTTCGGATTCAGAAATAATTAAAGTCATTTTTTTATTACTTTCTTTCTTTAGTAAAACGTATTAATTTTCTAATAATATAAACTACCAAAAAGCCAACCATTGATGATATCAATGATATTGAAGGTGAAACATTCAGATTCAATAAAAAATTAGTTAGAACTGATCCAATCAATCCAAAACTTAAAACATTCACTTGAAATATTTTCTCTAATAAAGCTCCTATTTTTTGAACTAAGCCACCTTTAACTTTAGATATAGGAGTATCCATTGTCTCATTATCTGATGACCAATCCTTTTTAAAAAAATCACTCCAAAAACCTTCTTTAATTGATTCAGTTCGGAGTTCATTTTCAATTTTAGATTCAATTTCATCTTTTGACATTGTTAACACATCCCCACCAAAAAAATTTTTCACGTTATCAATAATCTTGTCCGAATTTGGTATACTAACAATATCTGACACACTTATAGATTCAATTTTATTTTTAAAATCTTTTAATAAATCGGTTAATGTGTTGCCCATATCTTTTGTATAATCACCACCAGGATAAAACATAGAATCCATCGGAGCTTCAGAAATTATAGTTTTATACCCCTTATTTTTATGCATTTCTAAAATTCTTTTTTTCTCATTTTCATTAATTGAGTTGTATGTATTTTTCATAATATTTTTTTAAATAAATATATTCAAATTGAAAAAACCTCACCTATTAATAAAAAAGATGAGGTTTTATATCCTTGTGATAAATTTATTTTAGCTGAATTGTAAGTCCTCTCCGTATGATGGACAAAATTTCCAAGATGTTTTTTTTATTGTTGAACCGCATTCGGGACAATATTTTTTCAAATCCTTTGACGAATATACTTTTTCAGATATGGGTAATATTTTCCAATACGATTTTGTACAATAAAAAAATTCAAATTATTTGTCTGAAAAACTAAATGATTGATCGCTATATGAACCTTTTTCCACTGTTCCCGTTTCAATTTTATCACTAAACGTACTAGTATTATACGAACTATTGGTTGTTATTGCTCCAATATTTCCAGTTAGATTCAGACCAAATGACACAAGGATTTCAATCACAAGGATTAATTATAATATACTAGAATAATGATGGATTGTGAATAGTTTGATAAAAATCTTCTAAACTCATTTTTCTTTTTCCTGATGGGAAATTTTTACCAATCATATTAACCACCAATTTTCCTGTTTCTATATCAATTTTATCTATTAAAAATTGTTTATTTGGATCTGCTGGAAAAGTATACCATCTATTGAATTTATATTTTTTTGATATTTCATCATATAAATTTATTATTTCTTGAAAATTAACACTGTCTTCTTCTATCTTATCTAAGATTTTGTCCAAAACATTTGAAATTTCCCTTTGATAATATTCATCGTCGAATTCTTCACCATAAGTTTCATATATACCGTCATAATAATCTCCAACAGAAAATTTATGACCTACAAGTTTAATTAATTCATATAAACTTAAATCTTTTGCATTATTATTTTCATATAATTTAATTAAATTCCATACTGGAGTATTATATTGATAATAACATGACTTTCTAAAAATATTATATTTTTCATATATATCACAAAATTCTTCTTTTAGTTCTTTTCTTGCCGCAGCATTTCTTGATATATTTTCCAAATTATGATATTCAAAATTCATAGTATCACCTAATTCAGGGTAAAATTGATCAAAAATTTTGGCAATAGGAATATTCTCACTATCATGTTCGCTAAGTTCTAAACCTGGTGAAATATATTTTAAAATTTCATTAATCTTTTCTTGATTAGAATCGTTTAAATAACTTGTAAGAAAAATACCTTCTTGCCAATAATAATCATCAGAACTATCAGTAAACTCAAAACCATTTCCATAACTATCCAAAACAACTCTAATTACCCATAGTGAATCATCGCTCATTTCAAAAGTTTTAAAATAATCATCCAAATCATTAAATTGCAATGTAACAATAGAGTTTCTTGGATTTTTTTCTAAATATTTAAATTTACCAATCATAACATCAGCAAGTTCCATAGTCCAATCAGTTCTTGGTGGAATACCCGACGCAATTGATTTTAGAGCGAAATACGCACCCATGTTGAAAGGATCAACCTGTTCCATTATAAATTTCTCAACATTTGGATATTTTTTAAAAAGTTCAACTAACGATAAAGATTTTTCTGACGAAATAAATTTAACCTCAACATTTGAAGTTGTTATAATATGAACTGATACAGATTCTAAATTATCAGTTTTATTAATTATAAAATATAAGTTACCGTTTCTATAATTAGACGACCAATCATAACCCGAGTAATTCTTTCCTCCATAATATTTTGCAACATTCTCATTTAGAACTTCCATAAAAATATATTGATCTGTCTCAATAATAATTTTTCTTCCTTCATCTAGTTCTTCACTTGTCATATTTTTTATTGATAAATATTATATTTTTTTGGTTTTTCATAAAATTTACGTATATTTGTAAAAGAAAACAAGTTCTTTAAAATATTGGGGATGACATAGCATTGATTGGCACGGTTGCTAATTAGGGGCGTAACGAGGCTGAGTTAACCTTGTAAAACTGACTTATCAATTAGACGGAAACGTTATCAACAAACTTTCAGCTGTAGGACTTGTTCGTACTTCTGAAAAAGTAGCAGTAGCCTAAGGCAAACCTACAACGGGTCGGCGTACATTTAACCTTGGAACAGAAGTACTTGTAGGGTGTGGTTTCTATCCTAAAAGAAACAAAACTCGTTTGTGGTTTTCTGAGTTAGAAAGCTAATATTTCGGAACATTAAGAAATAATGTTGTACTATTTACGTAGTCCTTAATTATCAAAGTGAACAAGACCGGGGGGCGGCACCCCGCATCTCCACCAACTAAAACCTCATTCCTTATCGGAGTGGGGTTTTTTAATTATTAGATATTCGTTTAGTAAAATAATCAATTAAAGGTTTTTCGTATTTTAAATACGATTCCCAATATGATTGTTCATTACCATGTTCGTCAATATCAGGAAAATTTTTACTTTTGATAAATTCTCTCACCGCATCATACATTGCGGTATATGGATCAGCTCCATATTCTATCAATTCCTCAATGTCATCCATGATAGAATCTAATTCTTCTTCATTAAATCTTCTTCTAAACCAAGGATCATAATCTTCACTTATCCCCATCATTTCTCTTATCCTTTGTATGTTTTCTTGTAGGTTCATACACATAAATATACTGAAAATAAAAAAGGGTCATCACCGAAGTGACAACCCTTATTTGGCTATTGGTTTTGTGGTTGGGTTTCCAATAAACCCAAGTTTAATTATAGTGAGTAATTAACTCGAGACGTTCGACCACTCGACGGATGTGTTAAAAAGGTAGCTAACCTTTCTTTTTTTCGTTTTGCTGAACCCCAAACGAAAAGTGTGGTTATCACATCTGCACACACTAACAAAAGGTGGTCTATTTTTTTGGTTTACATTGGTCAGGGGTATGAAACTAATAACAAGAACCTAGAACTTAAACAAAACACCCCCGGACACATTATTTTTTTTGTTTTTTTTTCTCCCTAAAAATTAGGTGGCTTCATCCGATTCCACCGTAAAAGGGTCACTAGTTGCGTCGCTCTGGAGTTGAACCAAATTTATGGAGTGCTTATGAGACACCCGCAGATCCGACCTGCCCGCCCGCAATATGGCTTACGCTGAGATTACACGTTTTATTGGAAATCTTTTATAGGATTATGGGTTCCCTATGTATCCACCATCTTTTGAATGGTAATTTCCAGTGACGGTTAGTTAGACTAACCACTCCTTGAGGTACTAGTTACTCTTTTATTACTCAACTCTCCCCGAGAATGCCTCCCCAGTTAATCCTTGCGAGATTAGAGGTATTTCATAAAAATCTCATCAAACTTGCGGTTATCAGAGGCAATGAACGGCTCATTACTATGTAGTCACCTTTCACTAATACCTGACGGACACTTTTGCTCTTTTTTAAAAGTTGAATTTTAAATCGAAGTTACGTGTTGTGGATTATAGAAGTAGTGGTCCGCCACCGACTTAGTAATCTTTTGAATTACCAAATATCAAACTACTCCTTGAAGTGTCCCCACCTCCATATTTTAAGATTACTTCAAAAAGAGACTTTGGTAAGTCATCTTTAAGGATAATAGCGACACCACTCGTTCTTTATCATACCTTTGAGGTTGCCCCTTCGGTTTTAAGTATCCTTTCATATTGGAACTCGTAATAATATTATCGGATAATAACATTTTTTACAAAATCCCTACGGGTTATTCTTATTGGTGTTCCCACCTCAACAGGACGACCCACATCGCCCCATCAATAATCCATTTCCCTACGAAGTTATCCTCGGTACTACAGGTTTATTGATATCCCGTTTGTGTACTCGAGTTCAAAACAACCGAAGTTATTTCAAACCGCAAACCCCTTACACTTGAGGATTCACTTTATCCCACTTTCGTGGTTTATTTAAGGACTATACACAGCCCATTATCGTTTACAAGTTATCATCATCCCGAAGGACTACTTTCACTTGATGGATAATCCATTATTTTAAAGAACATAATTCGAAACATGCTACCGACTCGCGTAAATGGTGAGTTTCCTCACACTATTTAGTCGGGTTCACACCAGACCTCCTTTTCGAATTGTTTGACAAAGTTACGAAATTTTTTTCACTTGTCAAGTTTTTTTTAAATTTTTTTTTCACTCGTTCCCCCCACCCTATCGAACTCAAATTAAATAACCTAAAAACTGATAGGGTGGGGTGACATCTAAATCTTTTACAAAGATAAAACAACTTTTTTAATTTGCCAAATTATTTTTAAAAAAAAATTGGAGAAATTGTTTTTCATTTAAAGAACTAATGTTTGACAAAATTAGTGAATTCAAGCAAACAAATCAATTTAAAAATCATATTGACTTGTTAAAAAATGTTAATTATCATTAAACTCACAAATAAACAAACTTAATATATGAAAAAACTAATTTATTCTTTGGTGGTGGTTGTAGGACTATCATCTTGCGGTGGTTCTCAAAGTGAAACCACTCAAACTGACTCAACTTCAGTTGATAGTTCTAAAGTTGATACCACAATTGTAGATACTGTATCAGCAGTAATCAAAAAAGATTCGGTTAAATAATTTTTTATCTAGAATTTTTAAAACCTCACCTAATAAGTGGGGTTTTTTGTTTTTTAATGTATTTATCTGTATGAATATTGATTTATATAATGTCGCTAAAAGATTAGTAAGACTACTACCAGATGATCTTAAATTAAATAAAATATATGGTTATATATTATTGAATAATACTTTCAAACAATTGACAGGCCAATTATCAATAGAACAAAATTTAAAATTGACCTTTTATTTGGACGCAATAAAAAGAGGTCTTGATAGAAAAACAGTTGATTGGTCTATAAATAATAATTTATATGTCATTGATAAAATTTGTTTTGGTAGGTATCCTGCTGAGATAAATTGTCCTGACTGTAATGGAAATGGATATGAAAACTGCGGTAATTGCGGTGGGTCAGGTTATGAATCTTGTAATCAATGCGGTGGTGACGGGACTATTGAAGGCGATGAAGGTGAAGAAGATTGTGAATACTGTGATGGTTCTGGACATGAATCTTGTGATGAATGTGGCGGAAATGGTTCAGATGATTGTGATACCTGTAAAGGCGATGGAACGATTGATGATGATGTAAATGTTCCCGAAATTACTGTAACTTCCTATATTTCTTATGATTTAAATTTATTAACTATTGCCGAAGAATATATGTCGGAAGGTAAAGACATTTCAGACCAACCTTTTTTAAGTACAAATTATCCAGCAATAATTACACTTGATATGGATTATAATTCAAATCATTTGGAGGTAGGCTCAATTGATGAAGACTTTTGGGATAAATGTTTTATAAATGATATCTACGATTTTCATTTTGATGATTTTTTAAGTAAAGGCGCGTATGGGCATACATTACAAAGAAAAAGACAAACAATACTCAAAATAAACGATAAATTAACGTAAAAACCTGTAGGTTATTACTCCTCCTGAAACTGCAAGTCCTACACCTACTCCGAAAAATAAATTTCTCGGATAAGTTCTAAAAAAATTTGGTCTATAATATATGGTTGGATAAGGACCGTAAAAATTATAGTCAAACATGGAAGCTCCTAACATCATAGTTCCAGCCGATATCATAAAAGTTGAAGACTTTAACTTTTTTTGGTATAAAATGGCCTGAGATTTGCCGATTTGACAAATACTCAGACCAATTATTAATGATATTAAAAATAATTTAAAGTTTTTCATATTTTGGTTTAATTAATTTCCATATTATTTGACTATAATCTTTTCTATCCCACATTGCAAACATTACAGAATGTAATTCTCTTTTATTAATATTAGTTTGAACGAACTTTGCAAATTCAGATTTGGTTGGTTCAGGATCGACATCATTATATTTTCCATATCTGAAATAATCGTGCATTTTACCACAATATTCAGATATTTGAAAATGATGATATTTTAGATTTCCAACATATAATTTTATTTTTTTATAAAATTCGTCAGGAACATCTTTAAGTAAAGATTCTATATCATCTCCATTTTTAAGACATTCCCATATTGAGGTGGTCGATATTTGTGTCATTATTTTATGTAATCTCAAATATTCATCACCTTTTATTTTTATTCTATCTCCGTTAGAAAACTTAACAACAAAACCTTCCTCATTATCTTTTATCATAGATTTAAGTTCTTTGTAGTCCTTGATTCCATCGTATTTTTTGGCCAATTTGAACCCCAAATTTTTTATCATATTAGAAAATCTAACGTCATAATTGTCTGAGTATAAATCAACTTCTTGACCGGTTTTGGTGTTTATCATACCAAGTAGAATGACATCTTCAAAATCATATTGGCACACTATTCTATTTTGTTTGTATATGATTTCAAACAAATAAGTATAATCCTTATGTAAGGACGCGAAATCATATTTAAACATCATTTCATACCCCTTAACCGCTTGATCAGAAGTAAATGATCCGCGAGTTGCCATAATCCAACCACCGTTATAATAGAAAAAAATACCAAGTGAGCCGTCTAATTTATCATACACATCAAACTTTTCGGTTGCGGAGTGTTTTTGTTCACTAAGATTAAAAAATTTTTTAAACGGGCGAGCAACAACATTCCCATTGTCATCAGTTACCAAACCACGGCACATTAGAGTAATATCGTCCCACAGATTTTCATATTGAACCTTTTCATTATAGTTCCATATAGTTAATGGTAAAGTTGGATGTACTTGTTTATAAAGTAATCCCTCGTTATAATATTTCTCTAAGGTTTCTAACATTTTGCTAAATTACAAAAAAATTATGACATATACAAAAGGGTGGGATTATCTTTTTGAACCGCAATTTTTTCACCGTGCATTTTTCTAAATTCTTCTAAATTGAAAGGTCTTGTGATTAGGTGAAAACCATTTTTGGTCGGAATTGTGGTTATAGTATCATCTTTACCGGTTTGAAAAATTAAACTTTGGATGTTTGAAATTAAATTATTGTAAAATACATGTCTTTTAACCTCGCTCAAATCAAAATCTTTATGGTCAATATCAATAATCCATTTTTTATCTTTTTCATTTGAAAATGAACCGCAGATAGATTCGTAAGCCTTTCTAACCGATTTAAAATCCTTATTCATAATTTGATCAGTAACCTTTTTTAAGGTATGAAAAGCGATTTTTTCATATGACCTACGATTAAGATTTATACAAGCCCTCGCATTATGGAAATTACAAAGATGAATAATTTCATCAATTTTTGAATCCAAATATTCTATTGAATTGATGTAATATGTTTTGACCACATAAGAATTTGATCCAAGCTCAGGATTTTCTTTTTTGCGTTTCAAAATCTGAAGATGATAAAAATCATCCTCAGATTCAAAAGTTAGTAAATCTTTTATTGCAACTATATTATCTATCATTTTTCTGAAAGTAAAAATTTGTTTGAGATGACTTTGAATGAAACTGATTTGTCATAAGACCTAATAACGATACCTTCTCTATCAAAATTTTGATTTAATTGTGATTTATCATCTGCAAAGTTAATTAATTCATCAATAGTTTCAGGTAGTTTGAAATCCTCAGATAATACAGGTACGTAACTAAGACCTAAAAAAGCCATAACATAAATAAAATCCGCGAATTCGTAATATTTGAAATTATCAATATCAAATATATTAAAAAATTTAACAGTTTGACCGATAACTTTATATGGATTTCCTTGTATACCTTCACCTATAAGTTCACCCTGAAATGAAATATTTTTATTCAAACTTTTCATTTTATTTTCTAAATCCAAAATTCTTGCAACTCTCCAAAATGTGTTGGTTTCACTTTCTAAAAGTTCCAAATTACGAGAACATATACCAAACTCACCATCTTTGACATAAAATGTTGCAGAGGAACCATCAAGTTTTTCTGTAACATAGTAGGTATGTTTTTTCATTTCTTCATACTCAGAAGATAAGTTCTGACAATTATGAACAAGCACACCATTAGCGTAAAAATTATTTACATTTTCAACCCCAACATCGTAACGCTTAGATTTATTTTTTATTTTTTTTATTGTTTTAATCTTATCTAACATAATATTTCTTTTAATGCATTTAACAATTCAAAGTCACTCATATGATTAATATCACTTTCCCAAAGATAATAAACCTTATAGCCTTTTGATTCGATTAATTTAAGTTTTTTTTTATCTTTTTCCCAAACATCCTTAACGGTTAACCCATTTAGTAAAATATCAGATTCTTTATATAATTTAGGGCTACCATGCCAGAAGTCCCCCTGAACTTCAATTATGATTTTATTTTTAAAAATTAAATCCCAATTATAACTATATAAAAAACCATTTGCCGTATAAGTAATATTTAATTCATTTAGAATTGATTGTATCCTTAATTCTTGTTTACTAACATATTTTAAATTACCTCTGGCCTTTTCAGTTAAAGATCTTAATTCATCTGTTGATAGTTTAGATAATCTATCTTTTTGAGATTTTGATATTTTTTCTTTAACCCAACCTAGTTGAGCTGGATTAATTATATTATCGCCATATCTTAACTTTAAAGTTTCTTTACTTTTTTTCAATACTTCGGTGTAGTTAATTTTTGAAATTGCATATTTTCTTATTGTTTCATTATTAAAATTGTTTTCATATCCATAGTTTTTAAAAAATGTGTTTTTCTTTTTTAATTTCACATCTTCGGATTGAGAAGGATTTTTAACACCGTAGCGATCAATTAAAGTTTTTTCAAATTTGTCTTTATATTGTTTAGTTTTTTTACTTTCGCTAGCAGTTCGTTTAATACCCAATAATAAAATATAATTACCAACACTAACACCATATTTTTTTTTGATATCATCAATAGTACTCCCATCCAAATACATATTTTTAATATCGATCAAATTAATAGGTATTTTGGTTTCTAATGATTTTAAATATAGAACCTCATTTTCAAGCTTATTATTAGGGTGATGATGATTAATATGTATTTTTAAATGATTTTTTTTTATAAACTCTTTTTTACAAATTAGACATTCCATAACATATTTATTTACATATAAATATCTAACTTTATATAAAAAACAGAACTTAATCCGTTATTTTTACAACTTCATCACCTAAAAGTTCTTTAACTTCTCTATAACAATTAAGTTCTGGTAACCAAATTCTATGGTTACCTGTTAGTTTAAGAATTTTACCTGAAATTAATTCAATTTCATACCAATCATTATTATTTTTTTGTACTGAGTGAGAATTTATGGTGTTCATTTCGTTTTTGTTTTCAAAAACATTAAAACTCAAAACTTTACCAATATATTTAGTTTCACAAATTTCTTTGATTGTTTTAATACCATCTTCAGTTATTAATTCGGTTTCTTCAGATAAACATCTCACCTCGTCGGTTTTAGGTATAAACGATGGAAACAAACCTTTTACCTTACCAGCAAGTTCTGCCGGAATTGGAGGCTCGTATTTATTAATCCCCAACATCATAGTTACATCCATACCAACCTTAAAATCTAAGTTAGTGTAATTAATTAACGATAAAGGTAAAATCAAACCTTGACTAACCTGTCCGCGAAGTTTTACGGTTCTCAAACGAAAACCTTCAGAACCGTCGGCCATCTTTTTATATGATGATTTTCGCAAAAATTCGAATTCAGGTTTAATAGGTAAAAATGAGTCAATCTCACAATAAATAACTTTGTCACCAACTTTGTGACCTACATCTTTTGCAACAACTACTTTCCATCCATCAACGATGGCCAATTCTATTTTATCAGCACCCTCAATTGGGCGCAAATCAGATATAATTCTAATACTTGCTAATTTTCTTTCCATTTTTTTTAAATTTTTTCAGTAAATAAACCATCTTTTATTGCCAAATCAAACATCTCTAAGATATCTTTATAAAATAGTTCATATTTCAAAATTTCAAGCTCACCTTCTTTTTCAATATCAATGTCATCAAACCATTCGGGTTTTAAGTCATATAGATTAATATTATCTTTTACCGCATGTTTTAAAACAGGATAAAACTCATTCAACAACCATTTAGCATTATCCCAAATAAATTCATATGAAAAACCACCATTAGAGTTCTTACGATTGACGCAATTAAAAGAACGATTATAAAAATTACCATCATTATCAACCAATGCCGATAATTCAAATTGAATATATTCAATTTGTTCTGAGCAATATTTAACTACTTTAAACATTTTATAAAAAATCGATTTTCATCCCACAAACTAAATATTTGTCGGTTTTTCGGTGGGGTTATATAAAATTAATTGATAATTTCTAATTATCAAAATCATCTGAACGGAATTTTCCTTTTTTGTCCTGATTTTTTTTGTTTGACTTGTTTTTGTTGTGATTACCGTTTGAACTCTTAGATTTCGGCATATCACCTTTCTGATTACGATACGTTTTACCCATTAGTATTTTGTAACTGAATAATTTCCACAAACAATTTGTTCATTATCAAATATATCATTAAAGAAAATACAACCACTTTCTTGTTTGATAATGTTTTTTGCCTGATAACACCTTCCTATTTCGTTTGAAGTTATTTCATAATAAGTCTTGTTTGAACTTATATTTGTATTAAAAATAAAATTCATCGCAAATATTAGAACAATTGAAACTATAACAAATATTGAGTTTTTTTTCAAACCGAGCATTTTTTTACAAAAATCTAAAACTTTACCAAAAAGTCAATATGTGCAAAACCTTTATTTGTATGAACTGTAATTTCATTTTCATCAATTCTAGGCTCAAAACTCAAAATTGTTGCAAAACCAGCTTCTTTATCTTCATGTCTTACAACTTCTCCTACGGTAAAAATATTACCATATGAATTTATAGCTGTGTTATTATCAACAGATATGAAATTTTGTCTTTTTGATATATTTTCCATGTTAACCAACAACATTTTTTAATTCATCAGTATGGTGATCAAACTCCATATCTGAAATGATATTACGTTTAATCATAATCGGAATAATCTCTTTAATTAAATTATAAGGTCTAAATTCTGTGGAACCATCAATTCCGACATCCATTTTGCGACCTTTACCAAATTTTTTGTGGTTTGGTAAATGAACATGCCCGTGAAGATGGATTACACCTTTATTTAAACCATTCCAAGATGAGAGGGGGTAGTGCATTAAAACAAATTTCTTACCACCAACAGATAATTCAACATAATCATTTACGCTTTTAAATAATCCTTTACATCCACCTCTATTTCTTTCAATGTGATGATCGTGATTACCTAAAACCAAATGTATGTTTTTACAAACAATTCTATCCCAAAAATTACGAATGTTCTCAAAACCTCCAAAAGACCAGTCACCAAGATGGAACAGAATATCATCTTGATTGACAAATTCATTAATATTATTGATAATAGATGCATTCATACTATCTATGGATTTAAAATCTCTAGTCTGATCAATAGGAATTGATCCATCGTCTAGCCTCCAATCTGTAACTCCACGACAAATATTTTTGTGCCCATAATGGGTATCTGAGGTGATCCAAATATTTTGAGATGAACTTGATAGTTCTATTTTAATACTGCTCATAGATTACAAAGGTATAAAAAAAATTTAAAAAAACAAAATCACCATTGAAATTGTTCAAATGATTTTAAGTATGATGAAATATTTTCAGCTCCTACCGGATTCATTGAATGGACGGCAAATTTTGGTAATTTTAAACTATTATCTAAGCAATAATCAACCAACCATTTGGCGCAATCCAAACCTGTTTTTTCTTTAAAAGATTTTGACATGTCATCATAATTTGTCAAATACAATGATTGATCATAATGTTCGTCAGCAAGATCGTGATCAAATGAAATTAAATAAGGTAATCCATTTGTTGATATGTAGTTAACAAATTCATCGTAGTTTTTAACTACAATCCATTTTTCCCTGGTGTACATTGCAGAATCCTCGGTTCTTAACCTCATATATGAAACGCAATGATCAGGATTTCTGAAATCGTCCAAGAAAAGATATGTTTTCATAAAAAAATTTAATAAAATTTAAGATTAAGCGATTGTAATTGATTGATTTTATTGATATTGGGGTGAGGTGTGTATATATAATAGTTATGTGTAAGTTTAAAAAGAACACAAATTATGTATTTCAGAAAAATATTTACCCCACCCATCATTAGGTAGTTTATCAACATCAACTTTACTACCATCATTCCAAACCAAGGTTTTACCATTGTTTTTAATGTATTCATCACCTCTGAAAGAGAATTGTCTTATGTATGTAAAGTACTTCATACAATGTTCTAACGCTTTTTCTTTATCATACAAAACTATTTCTTGTGATGAAATTACTGGATTAAAAAATCTTTCTATATACATAATTTTCGTTTTATTTCTTTTTAAACCTACACATAACAAGGTGTATAAGAAAGTTTTCTATAAAGTTTTGTGGTAATTTGAAAGTTCATCTAAGCAAACCTTCTCATACACCCAAACGTTATAAGTAATTACACATTTTATAAGTGTAAAAAATTCATTATTACATATCCAAACCAAACACATATGATATGATAATATATGTAATAAGAAACACACCTATAATTGGTAATGTTATCGGTCTTAAAATTTTTATACTTACTAATTTTTCCATAATGGATTTTTTTAATTGTGTGTAAATTGTCATTTGACAAATATAAGAACATTTTTTGATTAAAAAATTGCCAATTGCTATTTTAGCGGAGAATTGAGGAATCGAACCTCATACAAAAAATGTACGTCATTCTTAGCAGGAAGACCCCATCGCCATCAGGGTTAATTCTCCGTTTTGAAGTCCCTGTGAGATTCGAACTCACAAACCTCTTGATCCGTATTCAAGTGCTCTTCCGTTGAGCTAAGGGACTTTTTTATTTTCTAAACTGAATAACCCACAGTTGGAACATGCTTTGATTTTGATTGAGTTTCAAGCATAACTTCGGTAACTTCGTCTTTTGTAAGATATCCTTGGACATCTTCTTGCCAACTAGCCCAAACTTCAAAAGTATTCACGCCATCGCCGTAAAGTCCTTGACCTGCTCCGACAACAGAAATACAATGACCATTAGGGAACTCCATTACCGCCTGGACTGCTCCAACATTCCAATAATTTCCATGTGGTTTAAAAACCAAATCATCAAAAGTTTTTACTTTGTTTTTTTCAAAAAAATCCATAATTTTTTTTAGATGTGAGTATAATTTTTTTGTGAGTAAGGTAGGATTCGAACCTACACGGAATTATCCACCGGCTTCTAAGGACGGCGCGTACTACCAGTTTCGCCACTTACTCATTATTAGGGTGTCGTATGAGATTCGAACTCATGACCTTCTGAACCACAATCAGACGTTCTCGCCAACTGAACTAACAACACCATATTTAGCGGAGGAGAAGGGAATCGAACCCCCAGGCCAGATTTCTCCGACCAACTATTTTCAAGATAGCTTCCTCGTCCATTCGGACCACCTCCGTATTTATGTGGAACAGAAAAGAATCGAACTTTTATTGCTCGCTCTTCAGGCGAGTGCCTTGACCAACTAGGCTACTGTTCCATAATTTATACAAATATACAAAATATATTTCGTACCGCCAACAAGAATCGAACTTGTAATTAAACCTTATGAGAGTTCCGTGATGAACCGTTTCACTATGGCGGCATTTGGAGCACCATGAGAATTTTGAAATCTCGACCTCTAGTTTGGAAGACTAGCGCTCTGCCTCTGAGCTAATGATGCTTAAAAAGTTGTCCCGTCAGGCCTCGAACCTGAAATCTTCTGACTCAAAATCAGACGTGTTGCCAATTCCACCACAGGACAATTTTGATGAGCCTACGGGCTTGTGTACCGTATGTTCCCCTTTAAAAAATTCACTAACCCTGGGTGTAGGAAAGCTCATCATAAAATATGCAGTCAGGACAGGACTCGAACCTGCACCTCGCAACTGGCGCCTAATTGCGAGAGCTTATGCTGTTTTTATAGAGTGGTGTCGCCCCACGGCAGCGTCTAACCAATTCCGCCACCTGACCATGTTCCCCACCTTGAGATTATAGGTGAGTAGTTAATTCGGTTTTCTATTATCTTAAAAACCTGCGGGGCGTCCCCCATAAAAACAGCCAACACTACTGGGAGAGATTGTGTCAGTCTCTTTATCCCACGATGTCTCACTCTAGCCGTAGACATTCTGCTAGTCCATTGTTAAATGAGTCTTGGACAAAAGACTGTTGAGTATCTCTTACTCATAGTGGGTAAGGAGGGACTCGAACCCCCGATGTTTAGTCGTATGACCTCTGATTTACAGTCAGAGCCGTTCGCCGCTACGGTAACCTACCCGAAATAGGAAAATAGAAGATGGGTGCGTGGACATCTATTTTTATGATTGGCGTTACTTAGATCACCTCCACCAAAATGGTATTCCCCAATCAACCTATTGTACCCCCTCTAAGAATCGAACTTAGGACATATTGCTTGTAAAACAATCACTCTAAACCACTGAGTTAAGGGGGTGTTCGCATACCTCCAAGGATTCGAACCCTGAACAAACGGGTTGGAACCGTTTATGATAAACCATTTCACCAGAGGTACGTATCGAGAGCGGTGAGGGATTCAAACCCACGTTATTCTCCTTTGCAGGGAGGTGCCTAATCGCTCGACCAACCGCTCTTTGTGTCTTCAGGGGCGGACTCGAACCGCCGACCCTTTGTGTATCAGACAAAAATTCTAAACCAACTGAACTACCTGAAGATTATGTAGTGAGAGTGGGACTTGAACCCACGACTGCATGTGTATAAGACATGTATTCTAACCAACTGAATTATCTCACCATTTTATTATACCCACAATGTCAATGAACAATCATTAATCTTTCACAAAATTACAAAAGTTTTTTCAAACAGCCAAATCTTTGTGAAAGATTTTTTTAGAGGACTATGTTGGATTCGAACCAACGGCCCTTCGCTTAACAGGCGAACGCTCTTAACCACTGAGCTAATAGTCCATAACAAGTCGAGATGGTAGGATTCGAACCTACGAGTTCTCTTGGTCCCAAACCAAGCGGGGTAACCGGACTCCCCAACATCTCGTAAAATAAAGAACAAAAAAAACCCCGAACTTTTTACGGTTCAGGGTTTTTATATGATAATTTTAACTATATCAACTTTTAACTACTGAACCAATGAATGTACGAAACATCCCAGGATACCAACAATTACCTTGTGGTTTCGAACTAATGACGTTATGTAAATTTATTGTTTTCATAGTTTGTTATATAAGTATTACAAAAGTAGTAAAAATATCAATACAAGTCAAATATTTTTTTCACCACCTAAAATAAATTGTTGCTATTCCTATCGCAAATGTTAAGACTCTACGTTTTTCAGGATGATAAGGAGTTTTTTGATATGAAATACCAATATCAAACCACCATTCGCCATCAAAATTGTTCCAAACAAATTCTGTTTTCATGTCTTATCGTTTAATTTTAAAACATTAAAGTTCTAACCAAGTATCCAATTAATTCATTAAGTAATGCAAAAAAACCAACTATGGATCCAATTCCAAATACCGACATCAATATAAATTGTGTCATAATTGCAAAAGTTGATGGTTCCCTTTTGAATTGGTTTTTCTTGTAAAATTTTGAAAAAAAAGATGTTTGCATATGGTTTTATTTTTAGATTTCGCTCAAATATGATTTCAGGTTAGCAAGTTCAATTTTTAATCTTACGATTTCATCGTTTTGCAATTTTATATCTTCCAGTCTTTCCTTTAAAACCTCAAAAGAATAATCGATAATTTGTTGTTCAATTTCGGTCAAATCTTCTTTTTTTACAAGAATTTTCTCCAAAATAAACTCACAATATTTGTCTTTTTGAGATTTAAACATTTTGTTTTTTGTTGGGCAAAGATATAACTTTTATCTATCTCTGCCAAATTTTTTTAAAAAATCGTGTGATCCCCAAAGTTATCGTCCCAAGGACAAGGGATGGACTTTCTATCATCATCACGAGTTGGTTGGATGATATCAGAAATTTCAGATAATATCTGTAAAGCATCCGTTTGAGCATTATCAGATTGGAAGATAGTTTCAGCATAAGGATATTTTTTGAAATAATCATCAAGAACATTGATAACTTCAGATTTTTTTTCGGGTGTCCAATTTATTTTATACATATTCTATTTTTGTGAGCCAAGGGCCGGATTCGAACCGGCGTGTGAGTAAACTCATCCTCATTACAAGTGAGGTGCAATCGACCATCTATGCGACCTAGGCAAATTGTTGGTGACCCTGGCACGATTCGAACGTGCGACTGATTGCTTAGAAGGCAATTACTCTATCCTCTGAGTTACAGGGCCTTATAATTATATTTTCTTCACTTCATATCTATGACCACTGTCAGAATTTATCTCCATTAATTTTCTTGTGTTTTCTGCGTCTTCAAAAGTTTCAAACTCTAATACTTCCTCATGAGTGTCCAATATAATTACCGGCATCTCTACATTTCTGTCATTTTTTACAAATTTTACAATTACATACATAATAATTAGTTTTTTTTTGGCGGTCTATAAGGGAATCGAACCCTTACCATATCATAGACAGTGATATATCCTTGCCGTTAGACGAATAGACCAATTTTGTTTTACAAAGGTAGTATAAACTTTTCAATTATACAACACATTTATTTTTTTTGTGGAGAAGATGGGAATCGAACCCACCACAAAAACATTGCAAGTGTTTCTCGCCAAAGCCTTGGTACATGCTCCCCCAAATTATTTTGTAGTGCCGATGGGATTCGAACCCACGATTATCCTTTCGGATTCCAGATTGAAAGTCTGGTAGCCTAAACCACTAGCCGACGGCACCATTTATGATACAAAATTACAAAATATATTTCAAAGAACCAAAAATAAAAAACCCACCTTTTTGGGGTGGGTTTCAATATTTTAGAAAACTACAATATTATACCACACCCCGTAGAGTAAGTTCTGCTTCCGTTCTATCGGCAGTGGTGATATATATGTAGTTCAAATTTTTCATAACACAAAGATACAAATAATTTTTATAAAATCAATACCCTTATCCTTTATTTTCTTAATTTAGGTTTAGATTTCATTTTATCATATATCCTAACGAAATAATAAGGATCTTCCATCACATAACAAAATTCATTCCTTGTTGTCGCGTTAAGGATTTTAACTTCTTTGATCGGATATTTTGACAATAAATCCATATCTTTGTCGTTATATCTAAACCACATATCAATTCTACATGAAATACCAGGTCTAATATTCCACAAAGCAACGGAATCATTTTCTAAATAGAATGTAACACGACTTATTCTACTGCAAAAATGATCGTCTTTGTAGGTTAACCTAAATTCGTGTAAATATTGATATTTTTTATCCATATCAACATTTGTTATTACCGGTTGGATTTCAAATAACGAATCCGAATGGATATACGGCTTTGGTTGAAGAGGATCGGTCTCGGATCTTTCTTCGTACTTAGCGATGTGCTCACAGTGAGGACATGGTTTGTCTGTTTCAAATGGTGTGAAAGCCATAAACACCAATAAACAGATTGCGATAATTATAGAAGTTTTCATATCTATAAATATTTGATTATTTTTAATATTTACATTTTTAAAAAAATATTTATTCTTCTAAATTTTTAATTTCTTTACATTAAAATTACATTAATTTAAAACTAAAAAAAAGTTATTTGATATTTATTATAGTGACTTTAATTTTTTTTTATTGAAAATTTTATTATATTTGTATCTAATTTGTAATGATTATTAACATGGAAAGAGTTTTAGTTTTAAATTCTGATTATAGTCCTTTGAACGTAACGACTGTCATTCGTGGTTTTAACTTAGTTAATAAAGGAAAGGCCGAGATATTAAAATCGGGCGAAAAACCGATAAGTGCCGGTTCATTATCATTTGCTCGCCCTTTGATAATAAGACTATTGGTTTATGTTAAATACAGGGTTAAAAACTTAAAAGTTAATAGGGCTAGAATTTATAAACGTGATGGTCATAAATGTGTATATTGTGGGGCGAATAAAAATCTTACAATAGACCACGTTTTACCAAAATCTCGTGGTGGAACAAATAGATGGACTAATTTGGTTACATGCTGCGGTACTTGTAATAGAAAAAAAGGTGATAGAACTCCATATGAAGCAAATATGACTTTAAGTGTAAAACCTTATGAACCATCATTGTTTTCTGATGTATTTCATAATCACATAAGTGATCTGTGGGATGAATTCAAACAAACGATGGGTTTAAATTATTGATTTTGATTATTTACCCAATGGTAATTCTATACCAGCAATTACAGTACCTTGTCCTACATTAACGGAGGCGTTAATTTTTGGTAAGTGAAATATTAAATTAACATCGGAAACACCCAAAGTATCTCCTCCTTGCAAATTTATTTTAGCTTCAACCCCTAAATTGTTCAAAACATTTCCAACCTCAGATAAAAAATCTTTAGGATCAGATTTTGTCATGTTTTTAAATAAATTATTATTTTCTTTATTTGGTATATTAATTTTACTGTTCTTTAATACTGAATAGATTTTTTTATTAAAATCTAAAGGATTCTTCAGTTTTATTTTTTCTTGACTCAAAGGATTATTAGTATTTGTAATATCAAATGTATTATTACTGATTTTTTTATTTGGTTGTATAGTTTGAGCAGATTGTTCTTTTAAGATGATAAATCTAGTCAATAAAAAATCATACTGATTTTCATTTATAATAATAGTTTTCATATCAATAAATATGTTGATAACACAAAAACAAAAGAGAGTCCGAAAACTCTCTTTTGTTAGATTTGGAACACCCCCTTTTTTTAGATGTTTATACTAGACAGGACGCTCGCCCCGAAAAGTCAAGTTTATTTAGCCAATGCTTTTGTTTTCATATCCTTCGCCTTACCATCCATCTTTGTTTTAATATCTCCAATAATTGAACATACACTACCTGAAATTGCTGATTGAATACTTTTCATAAATGATTGTTCATATAATAAATCAGTTAATGAGTTTCTAACCGCATCTGGTACAATACCATCCGCAACGTATTTATCACCTAACGAACCAATAATTGATTCAACAATACTTTTTGAAAGTAATTCGCTTACGTAATTACAATCTGTAAATAATTTTGGTATATCGGAGAATGATTCAATATTTCCTAAAGAGGTTACAAATAATCTTCCGACAGCGCTCTTAGGGTTTAATCCTAATTTCTTTAAAAGAAAAGAAACAGCGTATTCTACAAATGTTCCTCTTAAAGTTCCAAGTAAATTCTTTTTAACTCCTTGATTTCCAAATAGACCTCCTAATAAGTTAAAAAATTGAGTTTGTTCTTCTATAAGAGTTTTATTGCTAATACCTAATTCATAAAGTTTTATATTTTCAATTAAAAAATCTAAAAAAGAAATTTGAATGTTTTTATGTTCTTTTGATGATTCTAAAATAAGATTATATCTGTTTTTAACAATTTTTGATTCAACAATCATATTTTTTTTATTTTCTTTAGTCTCAATAAGATTTTTTTTAATTGTTTTTGATAAACTAGATTCTTGTAGAGAATATCTTTGATTTTCCACCTTTGTAAGATTATTAATTTTCTCCAAATTTTTCAAAGTACCAAATGAAAAATTGTGAATTTTATCACATCTTTTTATCAAATTTTTAGCGGTTAATAACATGGCCGAATTTCCAACAGGGTAATCATTTTCCGTTGCGTTTGCATAATTATTAATTAATTTACGGCAATAAGATTTTTTTGGATTTGCTAAGTTTCTTTTCAAATTATCTTGCTCAGTTGATAGAAAATCATTCCATTCATTTGAATTTTCAGACTTGCTAAAATCTATTTTTTGTACCAAACAAAAATCTGTTGAAAACACGTTTGGATATTTTTGTTTTAGATTTACGATCTCCGCAGCAAAATCATCGGTATCTTGAGTTTTGCAATCTATAATGGTATATCCTGCACCTGTAAATTTGGCAATGATAGGATCTTGTTCAGAAGAAATTGGCGTTAATTCAGATTTTTTCAAATAAAGAAAATTTTTTCCAGGGTTTGGAAATAATTCAGGATTACCATATTCAGGATGTGAATTAAGGTCTATTTTTTCATATTTTCCTGCTCTGACATCTACTTCTGACACATTTTCAGGGCTTACGATACCTTGATTCCTTTTTTTCACCGCATTTATGTGGTCATTCTGTTTTTGTTGAAGTGGTGAAATTTGATTTTGGTCTGAAATATCTGGTTTGGTCAAAGCTTCACAAAACCATTTTTTTGTAACTTTTGTTACTACGTTAGAAACAGTTCCATCTCCAAAGAAAAAAACAACTTCACCTTTATTATTTTTTCCGGTTATCACCTGTTTACCTGATTTGGTCATCTTTGGCTGTCTATCACTATCTTTAGTGAACCATGTATAATCATCAAAACAGTTTTTTTTATTTGCTAAAACCAAGTCAATACTTGTTTGGTTTTGTTCAAAAATTATTTTTTTCATTTGATTCTAATATTAAATTTAAACACCCGTTGTTTTATCAGCGGTCTGATCCAACTGATAATCTTTATTTGGCTCCTGATTCTTATTTTCTTGATTCAAATACTCCGTTTTATACTTATTCCATGCTTTTTCTGTTCTAGGGCCGAATCTACCGTATCCTTTACCTTTATCAACTTTACCGCCTGTGTAACCCGTCGCCCATCCTTTTCCTACCCCCTCCTGCGCATCAGAATGATGAGTATCTAACCAATCTTGGAATTTTTCAACACCTTTTCTATCACCCAAATCGTTAGGTATAGACTTTTTAGGTTTTGGGGGTTCAGTACCACCACCTCCAGTTCCTCCACCACCACCGCTGTCGGTTGTTCTATTTTCAAAATTTTTATCTAAACTTATACCAGCAACTAAAACTTCTGATAATATACGAGAATTTTTATATTCATTTTCTTTAATTATTTGATTTTTTATTATTCTTAAAGAACCTGTTGAACAGGAATATACCCCTAGACGTATAGTTTTACCCCTATTATTTTTACAAACAAAAGTACCAGATGAGTAATCGTTAGTCCCTTTATTCCTCATAAACCAACAGTAAGAATCGTCATTTTCGGAAGGAAGTGTTATATAAGCACGATTATCTTTCATGCCTTGGATATTAATAAAACAATTTGTTTGATTTGTTTGATTTGTTTGACCCCTTTTCTTAGTTTCAGCATCAGCCGCTTTCATTTTTGATTCAATCTCCACAACTTTATCTATAATAGGAACCCACTCAGCAGTTTCCAATTCTGATTGTAAGTTTTCAGATAATGGCCCTTCATTATATTTTTGAAATTCTTTATCTAGGTAATATAAATCGACAACAGTTTGAACATTTTCAAAAACAGAATTAATTAAACTTACGTTTGTACCAATTCCGGACCCAAAAAAAGTTTCAAACATTGCGTCATATAGCGACTTAGCATTACTCTTAGCGTCAAATCCAGGTGAAACTTCGGCAGGAAGTGTTGGGTGTAATGCTAATGCCTTACCTGAATTAACTATTATTTGAAACTTTTTGCTAGGTTCATCAGTCCTATTCATTTCTTTAACAAAAGGGTGTATTAGACCAACGGCTGTGGCACAAACGGCGGCTGCAGCTAGAGCTCCAGCTCCAAACGATACCAATCCAAGTAATACCCCTGCACCACATCCGACGCCGGCAAGAACCGCAGAGGCAGCGCCAGCACCAGCTTCATTTTCATCAATATGTTTTTTATTTTCATCTAAAGTTTTATTTACATCATAATTAATAAGTAAAATCAACTTATTTAGTTCTTCTTTTATTATACTATCTTCTTTATTTTTCATATTATTTTTTCTTATAAATACATCAGTTTATAATAAAGTATTAGCCTTACCCCTATTTAATTTAACAATATCTGACCATTTTGTTAACCCTATTTGATTTGCAGCGCCCCTAGTTAAACCTGTTTCCCACTTTGTAACGGTAGGATAAGGTGGTTTTGCTCCACCACCACCTGTAGAAGCTCCTCCACCGGCAGCGTCCTGCTCACCCAATTCTGAATCAACAGAACCTGACCCCATCATTAAACTAATCAAATTATCAATATCAAAATTCATATCAATAAATATATGTATATGTCAAAATATTTTGTAACTTTGTGATATGGAAACAATGAAACTTTATCAAAGCCCAAATTTTGACAAAAATGAGGAATTGTCTAAGGCAGGTCATACCGAAAGATGTGTTTGTTGTAATAAACCTATGAAATCTGAACAGGTTAAATATATGGTTCATATGACAACAGATTGGTTAATGATTGACATCGATGACGAAAACTTAATAGATAACTCACAAGGATTTTTTCCTGTAGGTTCTGAATGTAAGAAATTTTTACCAAAACAATTTGTATTCAAAACTTAATTTTTTTTTCTAAATATTTATTCATAACTTTGTAAAAAAACAAACATGGAAACTAACACAAATCAAACAATTCAAAAAATTAAATCATACAGTGTAATGATTTTAATTTGCTTAACAGTATTATTTATTTATTCGATTTACGCCAAATACGAATCCGAGAAAGAATGGGAAGAAATTAAAAAAGTACATGGTTGGTAATATATATAAAATAATACTTATGGATATGATAAATAAATTGGTATTTTATGTTTTTTTTCTTTGTTTAATTTTCACGTCTTGTGAAAAGTTTGATTCGCCTAATGCAGAAAATCTAAGAGGGGAATATGTTATTGATAAAATAACTTTTCAAAAAGTTGATAACACGGTGTCATCTGATGATTCAACTTATTATCCTGGTTCAGTTTTTGAAAACCCAGATGATCTTTATCCTCTAAATAAAATTCAAGTTGGTTATGATAAATGGAGATTTGATTACAATATAATTTCTATGGCACCAGTTGAGGATGGATCTGGTGGAAAAGTTTGGACAAAACAATATTATATTGATGTATCAAGTTATTCAGGATTTGAGAATGGTTACCTTATATTTAATTTTGAAGGAACAAGACGTGTTTTTAGGGTTGTTGATAGGCAAATTGAACTTTTAATTTTGAGATCCTCAGGTCATTGGCCTTTTGGTAGTGCAGGATCAAATAGGCAGATCACGATTACCTTAACAAGAGTTGGTCCTTGATTAAAAAAATTTGGATTGTATAAATAATTTTGTAACTTTGTATAACTTAAAAAATGGTAAAATGAAAAATATAACTGTATTATTCGTATCATTAATTTTACTGATATCTTGTTCCACCAATAAAAACATCCCAACCCCTATTACATCAACTGATGAGGTTATGGAAGATACATTAATTTTTGTTGTTGATACAACATACAATCCAAGAGAAACATTCTATATTTTAACTAATGGGACTATTGTAAATGGTATTGAATTTGATAAAATTTTTAAAGACGCTTGGAACAAAACATTTGGTAATTTAACCGAAGAAGAGAAAAAATTATTATTGATAGATAATTTTAAAATATCATTTGATACTTTAAATCAAAAATAAGACGAAATATTGTTAATAATTTGTTTTACAAATTTTAATACTCGTACTATTAAAATAATTCTTTATCAGGAAGTTGGTCAGGATAGACCAAATAATATTCATTTAAAAATTGTGTGAGTTCATAAATATCAATTGTTTCATCAGATGAATTTAATCCACCGAATATATCATCTTCGGTATCTTCATCATCAAACATTTCAAGTATTTGTGAATCACCTTTCATAAAATCATAACCAAATGCGGTTATCTCAACTGTCGGAATTTCTGCCGACCTTAACTCATTTTCATCGTCATCAATAGTTCTAAAACTTACCTCCAAAACATCGTTTGAATAATTTAAATAGTGAGACACAATTTCTTTGATTTCCATAGTTAGTTATATTTTGTAAATTTTTTAAACCATTTTAATGATTCCGAAATTTGTGATTTTACATTTTCATTCATTTGCTCATCACCTAATTCATCATAAAAATCAACATCAATTTCAAAAGGTTCCTTTTCGTCTTGATCTTCCGTAGGAATTTCATCCTCATAAATTTCTTCGTCAAAAGCACTTATATCTGAAACGTCACTTTCACCTAATCCGTACTTTTTTAGCAGATTATCAAATACACTATTACCTTTTGGTTCTGACAATTCTGGATTATCTTGTAGTATTTTTGTAATATTATTGTGAATAAAATCAACGTCTGACCCATCTTCTAAAGCTCGTTTAAGAAGTGAAATTTGAAGACCTAATCTATGTTCAGGCATTATATCACCAGATTTAGATATATTTCTTCTATCCGAATAATCGGGACTGTCTCCTATCATATCCAATTGCATTTCGTCAATTTCTTCGTTGATATTTAAGTTTGTATATTTTTTTACCTCACCTTTATTATTTACGGTAATACCCCCCTTATCATTGGCAAAATCCTGAACAAATAATGGTTGTTCTGAAGAGTTAGCATAATTTGTTGTATAACCGTCATATACATGTTTATGTTGGTTTAAAATGTTTTGTCTTTCCTCGTTTGGAATATTTAAAAAATACGCTTTCATAGTTTTAATTTATCAATAAATATATCAGTTTTGAAAAGAAATTAATAGACATCCATAATAAACCTGACAATCTGACTTGCCTTTTTATTCATAATGCTTTGAACATTCTCAAGTGAAATTTCTTTGTTTTGACCTTCTAGTGTTTTAATTGAACCCCTAATTAAAATATCTCTAATTTCATCTGCCATATCTAAAACTTTTTCAAATTCTTCAGCCCTTTCATCACTCATATCTTCATAAAAGTGTTCGTGAGAAATTCTTTCTTTACCCATATGAAAATATGGAGCCGATCCAAACATATTAACCACACCACTTAGTCTTAAAGCTTCATAAAATCTATGCATTTTTGGCATTTCAAAATCCTTAACCAAGTTTCTATTTCTATCAACAAATTTTGGATCAATTGCTTCATCAACTTTTTTTCTTCTTGATTTTAATCTTAACCAATCTTCCTCTTTCATCCATTTATCAACATCAGATAAAATTTGCAATTTTGATCCGTCATCCCAATTTACTTCATATTGTATTATTCCGAAAACTTTCGCAATTCTTGTGACTTCACCTGATATGCCAGGTTTTATGCCGGACTCACCGCTCATATCCATAAGGGTTACACGTTCGCCAATATTTAACTCGGGGTTTAATAAACTCATATTTTTTTTTAACAATAAATATATTGCAAGTATTTATTAGTTATGAAAATGAATATTTTAATAAACGAACACCAAAAAAAATTTCTGATTGTGGAAAATCTTAGCGATAACTTTGCCAAGGATACCAAAAAATTATTTGATCTGACAAAAAAAATATTGTCAGATTCATCTAAACAACTAAAATTAAATTTGGAGTTTTTATTAACTTGGGGTGCATCAATAGGGGGTTTTATGGGACCATTAAATCAATTTTTGGAAGGAAAATACCCCGAGTTATCAAGTATGGACATATCATTAATTTTGACTGGTGTGATTTCCATATTATATTATGATAATAAGGATATTATCAAACAAATACTTATCAAAATAAAAGAAAAGGGGTTATCAAAAGAATTTAACGTAACTTTAAATAAAGCAAAAAGTTTAAAACAGACATTTTTGGATTTTGTTAGTTCGTTAAACTTATCGGTTCATAAATTAAGTAATATTATGTCTTATACATTCGTAGTCCCCTTGTTACCTATGATTTATGATATGGCTCAGTCAGGCTCAATCACATCAGAAGACGCAATTAAAATCGCACAGAGACTTCTTGGATTTGGATTTTTGACCGTATCGGGTGTTGCGTTAAAGGAATTTATTGAAAAAATTATTAAAAAGTTTTCTAATTAAAGATCGTCGGCTCCTTCGACTTCAATTGTTTCATAATCAATCAAAAGATGAAGTTCTAAAATTGGTTGAACCCAATTAACATGTATAACCATAGGTATATAAACATAACCAATATTTTGATGATCTTTTATAAGTTCCAAAAATTGATTAATACCAAGTTTTTTGAAAACTTTAACTATATTTTTTTGGACTTTATTAAAAATATGTACAAATTCATCTAAAACAGGATCAACTTCAATTTCAATATTAATTTGAAATTCTATTGTAAATACATCAATATATTGATTGGATTTTTTTGAAAATGTCCTACGTGGCGTTGCTGTTATATTAACGGATTCTTTTGGTAAAGCTAAATTTTCATATATTAAATATTTTATTTGATTTAACCTTCTCTCAACAAAAGTATCATTATTAATGTTTTTAATTTTATCTTCAAATTCCATTTTCAACTAAATGTATATTGTTTATATCAACGTAAAATTCGTCAAGTAATCCCATCTTTGAGAATAATTCGTTTAATTTATTTTTCATCAAAAATTTAAATGAATCTGAATTATATAATCTATCGAATAAAATCGCAAAAACACCTTCATAATTTTTTATATAAACATCTAAAAATAGATAATCTGTTCGTTCTCCGATTCTAATCATTTTTTTTTGATTTACAATTTTTATGGTATAATCAAATTCAATTGCGGGTTCAGGTGAATGTTCGCTAAACGGGAGAACAGCTCCACTATATCTGAAAGTCTTTCTTTCAAAAACCCTATTTAAGGAATTTATTAAAGATTGTTCAATCATTTTTTGACCCTTCTTATGGAAATAATCTCAACATCTTTCCCTTTATTTTTTAATGTTATTTCGTTCTCATTTGGATATAATATGTTATTTTCTAATGTTTGCATCTTATCAACTTGTGATTTTTTTGCTTTTACGGTAACCAAAAAATAATTTTCATTTCCAGAATCAACAAAATAATGTGATGACATTAAATCCTTTTTTTTATCAGAAAAGTGAGAACCTAACTCATCTGTATTAATATCTTTTTTATCATCAACATTTAATATCCTATATAACGTCAATTCTGGTGGTAAATTTTTAATTTTTTCCAAATGATATTCCAATTCCTTTTGAGCGTCTTGATCACTAAAACCCATATCGGTTTTTAGTAACTTTAACAACCTTTTTTTGTTAATTTGTTCAGATAAAACGCTGATTAATTTCATAAATAATAAATATTATGAATTATTTTTTTGTTTTCACGTTGTTATCATATAACTCAAAATAAAATTCTTCCATTGAGAAATACAATCTTTTAGCCTTTTTATCTCTAACAAGATAACTTAACTCAACTAACTTGTCATGGTTAGTCAGTGGAACCGAAATAATTTTAGATTTTCCCATATTAGGCAAAGATACGAAAAATTATCTTCCTTGCCCCCTATATTTTTTTGGTTTTTCCGCTTTTGGTCCGTATTTTTTTTTGAATTTCCCTGTTCTTTTGGAACCGAACGACACTTTTCCTACGTTAGCGTTTGTTTTTGTTTTAGTTGCCATAATCTTTTTATTTTATAAATATGCTGTAAATAAAAAAAGGGACAGTAGCGAATTGTCCCTTTTAAATAGCCGTCCTTCAAAACGGTCCTAAGACCCCTATACAAAAAAAGGGGAATATTATTTTCCTTTAATCAACATAAGACACCTTTTAAGGTATTCTTTTGTTCTTGGGGAAGGAGTTATTTCATCGTTTCTTGATTGTAGAGTTAAAACCTTTTCAATATCTTTAACCAATTCATCACCATGTTCATTTTCCTTATAAAGTTCAATAATTTTTTCTATTGCCGGCTGGCAGATATTAGAAGTTTCATCATAATAATTTTTATTACGAAATTTATTTAGGTGATTAAGTAAGTCAAAAGACAAATGTTCTCCACCATCTTTAATGTATTTGTTTAACCTGATTGTTTTAAGAAGGTCTAATGTATCAATAATACCTGTCACACCACCATTTCTTTTGGTTATTGAATCTGAATATGGTCTGAAACTATCAGAATCACCATTAATTTCGTCTAATGAATATGTATTTGTCGTAAGACATCTTTGTTTTACCTCGTTTTTTTCCGCATCAGATTTTTCTTCTTCAGAAATAACTCTTTGGACAATACGTCTTAAATCGCTTTCTTTTAGTTTAATTACTTTCATAAAAATGCACTTTGACTATAAATATTCAGATAAGTGCAAATTTCAAATTAATTTTCATCTTCTGAATTTTCAGAATTTGAGGTAAACTTGTTAAACTTGAAATCTAACCATATTTCCCAAATGAAAAAATAAACAAACCATTGTAATTTTTCTAACGGATATCCCTGAGGGTTTTTTAGACTTGCTATTAAATATATTAGAAAGTATCCTGCGATTAATATATTTACGAGTATTACTACTAATCCAACGATAAAATTTAAGGTTTTGTTCATAATTTGATATTAAATCTGTTTTTCATTCTGTTTAGTGATTCCTGTGGTACGTTATGGATATCTTTTCCATCGTGTCTATTTTCTACGATCAAAGATATGACCATATATCCATATTTTTCAGCTAATTTATAATAATGTTCCATTTCCCACTCTTCTGTGAACGTGTTAGCAACCGCTAATTTGGTTATCCCTTGTTCCATAACAAATTCAACCCTATCTTGACAAGACTTATGAGCGTCTTTTAATTTTGAGGGATCAAACTTATATTCACCATCAACCATAAAATAATCGTCCGCTTCAAATGTCGGTAGACCTAATTTTTTAGCTACTGTTGATTTACCTGAACCAGGACATCCTCTTAAAAGCACCAATGTTTTATTCATAATACAAATTTACATTATTTTTTTTTAATAAACAAATCAAAGTTGATGAATATTTATAATAAAATTAAAATTATGAATGATTATCTGAGCCAACTTATTAAAAGAATTCTTATTGAAGAATTTGAGAATGATAATACTAAAATGCCAATTTTGGAGGGTAGATTAATTCACGAAGACGAATATGGTTCTGTAGAGTTAATTAACGAAGCCAAATACAAAGGTAAAAAAGTTACCCTTAACAAACCATTCTATACACCAGGTGGTCCTAAAAAAAGATCGGTGTATGTTAAGAATGAAAAGGGTAACGTGGTTAAAGTAAATTTTGGTGATCCGAATATGAAAATCAAAAAAAGTGATCCTAATAGAAGAAAATCATTCAGAGCTAGACATAACTGTCAAAATCCAGGTCCCAAAACTTCCGCCCGCTACTGGAGCTGCCGTGCGTGGTAATTAAGATTGATTCATAATCCAGTCAGGAAAAATATCAGTCATAGTTATACTTATTTCTCTATTTTGAACTACTTCGTCAGCGACATACTCATAATTTTGAGGTATAGTTTCATTAATTATCCTTATTGCTGCAGTAGGTCTATCTGCCATAGGTAATTCTAAAGGAATTAACTCATCTTCATATTGATATTCATTTTCTAGACTTTTCAATTCATCGGGTACCAGATCATAATTTGATTTACCGAGTATAATTTCTCTTTTGATTATATCAATACATTCTTCATCCAAACCTGAAAATATGGAGTCAATCCTAGTATCTTCACTATTCCAAAAACTTACTTCCATATCATGTAAATGACAATGCATTGCGACTTTTTTACCACTTTTTCTGTTTATACAATAAATTAAAACTCCTTTATAATATTTGTAAAAATACTCGGGATTATTTTTATTTGTGGTACACCATTTTGTTGCTGATCCGTATTTCTTTGACGCTTCATACGTTAAAGGTTTTATCAAAAACCAACCTGTTTGATCATTATCAAGTAAAACAATTGATTGAGATTCAAGTTCTTTGTTCCAAGATTTAATTTCAACTAATGAAACTATATTATTAAGTTGCTCAAATGATTTAATTTTTGTTATATCATTTTCTTCAATTAAATTTCTTTCATTATATTCTGCAAACTCTCTAATCAATTTGTAATCATCCCTTTCAATGAAACTCCCAACAAATCTAGTAAAAAATAATAATTCTTGATATGACATCTTTTCTATAATATCTAAAGGGATACCATATGAAATTAAGTCTTCTTTAAATTCTTCATAACTAAATCTTTGATTAGATATTTTGTTTTTAATCAAATTTAGAAATAACTCGTAATACTTTGGTTTAAAATCAGAAAGTATAATTTGAATATAGTCTAAAACACTTTTATCAAATGCCGGATTTTGTTTTTTGAGTTCGTTAATTCTTGACATATCTTTATTTATTAAATCTTTTAAGTGCGTTTTCGGTTATTTTAACGTAGTTTGAATTTTTGAAGGTTTCTAAGGTAGATGAATTTGTGTATGACATTGCGGATGATAAATAATCATTAAAATTTGCAACCCATTGAGAAACCGTATATTCAACTTTGTTAAATTTAGAAATTCCTTCTGAGGTTTTCAATACCTGCCGACCCCATTTTTTTTGAACCTGTTTGGTTGACATACCTCTAAATGATTTATAAAGATTTTTTCTCAAAAATGGAATGTTGTTCCAAATATATTCTGATATATTCTGCGATAACCTAAAAAATTTGAATAGATAATTTTTACCGCACGATTCCAAGGACTTGTTTAAAATTCCGCCTAACATTACATAATCAGCACCTAATGCCAAGGCTTTAATAATATCATCATAATTTTTGAATCCTCCATCTGCGACTATTTTGGTGGTATATCCTTCTTCTTTTTTATGTTGATAACATTCATTAATCAATGACGCCATCGGATAATGAACTCCTGTGTTTGCCGATGTTAAACATCCTGATCCCCCACCAATTCCTACTCTAACATAATCAACCCCTAATTTGGCGTAAGCTTTAAATGCTGCCGGGTTTGCAATATTCCCAATCATAATTGTATGACCAAGATCTTTTCTTTGAAATGACACAAATCTTTCAACTAAATCATATAATCTTCGCATATGACCGTTCGCGATATCAATCAAGATATTTGGTTGATATTTCGGATAAATTCCAATTGAATAATCTTCTAAAAAACTTTCAAACTCATCTAATGACAATGATGTAAATATTTTTCCTTTTTTTGAATTTACTTTTACACCTCTTGGTAGGCAAACAATCGTCGCATTGTCTTCAAATATCTTATAATTGTCTTTATCAACTACGGTATCCATTGGTGATACCATAATGGGTAGATAATGTTCGTCGGTAAAAACATCTACTTCTTTTCTTGAGGAAATTTCTGTTAAAGGTTCAGGCACAAGGACTATGTCCTTGAAATCAAACTTGTTTGTCATTTTAAGATTTTTTTGAAAGGGTTTCTAACTCTTCAAAAGATAATAAACCTCTTCCAAATTGTCCAATTCTTTGACTATATCTTATTTTAACTCTCTCTGAAATTGGTAATGATTGTCCATCATCATCAATTCTAACAAATTTTATTTCTGTTTTTGTTACAACTTCCTGTTCTCCTGTATAAACGTTATGTTTTCTAACTTCAATATTTAAAGTAACAGAAGTTCTTCCGAAATCTTTTACTTCTCCATAAATCTTTATAAGATTTCCGACTTTTATTGGTCTTTTGAAAATCAATTCATTGATTTTAACTGTTACCATTCTTGGCGTATCGCAAATTTGACAAGCGTAAGCGGCGGCGGCTTCATCTATCCATCCCATCATTTTTCCGCCAAATAAATTACCGTGAACTCCAATATCAGGAGACATACATATTTTTGTTGTAATTAGTTCCATAACATTACAACAATAATAAGTAAAATTGCAATATTAAACTATTACTTTATTTTTTATTAAGCAATTTTCTTAACAGATCTTCTTTAGTTAAATAAGGTGAGTTTTGAATTGGTTTTTTCACAATTTTTTTTGTTTCTTGAACAGGTTGAGGTTTTCTTTCTTGAATTTTTGGTTTGTCCTCAACTCTTGTTAAAGAAATCTCGTTCATTACAATTTTTGGTTTGTCATTTTCTTTTTGTTCTTGAACGACAACATTTACTTTCTTATCTGCACCAACAACAAATTCTGAATTCCAAGGTTCAAAATGAACGTCATCAGCAATTACCTCTAACTTCAATAATCCTTTGTCGCCTTCGTTTAAAATACCTTTTAATTTTGGTAATTCAAATTCGCAAACACCATTATCAAAAATTTTACCTTTGAATAGGTATGCCATATCGTCGTTTATTTCCAATATAACTCTCGCTTGAGATTTTTCCAACGATGTTCCTTCTACTTGTATTGAACATTGGAACTTATTTACCTTATCTGTGAATAATTTATAACTCATTTTATAATATTACTTTAACTTTTATTTGTTGAACTTCCTTAATAAATAGTTCCATTTCCTTAATTGTAACTTTTGTATTTTTATTTTTTACTTTGTTTGATTTAACCTCAACTTCATAACCATTTTGTTTTCTTAACTTGATCACAAGACCAATTAATACTTTTTTTTCGTCTTCTGTTAATTTTTTTAAAACTTTTGACGGTCTTACGGCACCCGCCGCCTGAATTTTCTCAATTAAACATCCTTCAATCCAAGTAATTGGTGCTGTATCCCAACTAAAATCAGCATCATCCCATGCGTAACAAATTGTTGCCATAAACCATATTATAAGTATTTATAAACATAACAAAACAATTATCATTTTTTTGAATGTCAAATATTTCGGGACAATTAATAAGAGATTCATTTAACTATGTCCTACAATCTGATTTAATATCAGGTGTGGTATTTAGAATCGGGGGATCTGTTCCTGTAAATCCAAAATTCACATCAGGTCTAACAGTAAATGCAAATTTTACATATTCTGATGGTTCTGAATTTCCTGGATATGTTTTGACATGCGATGCTTTGGGAAATGCTGTTTGGGCTCCTGTTTCGGGAGCAACATCAGGTGTTGTGATCACAGGTGGAACTTTCGATTATTCGGTTGGAACCTTACAATTAAGAAATTCTAATGGAACAAGTGTAACAATAACAGGTTTAACTGACACTTATGTTACAGGTGGCACAGTTTCAGGAACATCTATTATTTTTAGTTATAACGATACAAATACTTTTCAGGTTACTGGTATTACTCCTTATAATTTATTTTCATCTTACACCGCATCCACTCAAGTTACAATTAATAATAAATTAGATGTAAGCGGATTTACCGCATATACAGCTACCACACAACCATTAATTTTAAATGCAGTTACAGGTGGAACATATTCTAATGGCACTCTTAACTTAATCAATAATTCAGGTGCAACAATACCTATTACTGGATTCACAACAGGAGGAACATCAACAACTGACTCATATGTGACAGGATTTACCTTAAATAATGATTTAATTTCATTATCTCAAAATAGGATTGACCAATATTCAGCATTCAGCATAAGTCTATCAGGATATGTAAATAACAACACATTTAGTTCTTATACCGCATCCACTCAAGTTACAATTAATAATA
>Ga0315903_10000162_pt1 | contig 97015 bp, 109 predicted proteins | sample LakEriMetagenome_7_FD_203524 | JGI IMG/M metagenome (GOLD analysis project Ga0315903, IMG submission 203524) | Freshwater fungal communities from buoy surface, Lake Erie, Ohio, United States - Buoy 2 MA119 | ecosystem: Environmental > Aquatic > Freshwater > Lake | place: USA: Lake Erie, Ohio... | reverse complement strand
CCTACGTTAGAAACTGCTAAGAATGCTTTGTAGGCATCTGTCACGGTGACTATATTATTCAAATAAGTCTGACTGATCGTAGGTACTACGTACACTGCTACAGTGTCTCCTACTTTCAAAGTTGTGAAAACTGCTAGACCTTGAGCGTTAAATGTTTTTGTTTCTAGAGGTTGTCCAGAAGTCACAGGCGCTCCGTTCACTACAGGGTAAGCGACAGCTTTCAGGTTTGTGATAGAAGTATCGTTAGATGGATATGTGATTCTGATGGAAAGACCGGCAGTGTTACCACTGACATTATTGTTGGCGATCGACAAAGAAGCGCTGGTGGTATTGATAGGAGAGATGTAAGCACCTGCAGCGTCTACTGAATAAGCAAGATCTAATTTGTGGATGTTTGAGTAGTCTGAAACGTCGCCTAGCACAAATTTCTGAGTGGCTAATGTGCCATCGATAGAAGCATCCACTCTCTGTACAGTCAACTGTCCTACGTTCCAGCTTGAATTTGCAACATAGTTCCAAGGAGTGCTGGTATATTGAGCATAGAGATTAGATCCGGCGTTAGAAGGCGTGAAAGAATAGTTGTCCCATTTCGTGAAAAACGTCTGAGTCTGATTGCCTTGCGTAAAAGTGGTGCTGTTGTTCACCAGAGACAGAGCTTGGTTATTGTGCTGGTATCTAAGCCAGAAATAACGAGGTGTGGTAGTTCCTCTCGTCACAGTATAGTTTACGGTGAGAGTATCGCCTACTTTGTAAGGCGGTTGCTGAACTATCGATCGATTGATCGAGAGCTGAGCAAAGCTCGAAAAAGCTGTCAATGCGAGTCCTAACGTGGCCGCGATGTGTTTTTTCATTTTTTGTTTTTTAGTTTCCAATATACTCCGCCTTGAATGAAAGGTTCAAAGACTCCGGTGTTTCCGTCAAGCACTCGGTTTCTCACACCCAATCCAATTTGGTAGATCTTGTCATTTTTTGTTTCATATAAGAAAGAAGTCCCCAACGAATACACATAGTTCGGTCTGTCAAAGCCGAAATTAGTTCCTATGTAGTATTTGTTAGTCGGCTCAGCTTCCTCAATTCTGACTTTTGCTGCCGGCGGCTTCACTTTGGCTAGATAATTTCTCGATACGATGGAGCCGCCTTTGATAGTGTCAGTGACCAGCAAGTAACCGAACTCAAATTTGAGAGTGTCTCTATAGACATTCTTTTGATCGAACATTTTGAGTATTGCCAACGTATCCACGTTGATTGCCACGTCTCTATAAACTATGCTGTCCCTTACTGTTTCGTAAGGGACGGGATAGGGTTCAGCAACGAGAATAGTATCGTGAACTGCAAGTGTGTCGTGCACCATTTCTTGCGGAACCGAGATCGGGACGTCTTTTTTCTTCTCTTTGCAGCTAGCAAAAAGAAGAAGCAGAGAAACAGCAAACAATCCCCATCTTCTGAGATTCATTTTTCTCTTTATTTTTGAAAGATGCCTTTCTTGATCATTCTATCCAGAATGTTGGCACAAGCAATGTCGAGAGCCTTTTTTGTCGCGATGCTGATAGTAGATTGGTTGAACTTAATCGGATCTATAGTTGCATCGCTCAAGAGAGTGAGTTCTCTGGTAGTCTTTGCTTCACCTAACCCTGAAGCTCCGAAAACTACTCCGGTTTCAGCGTTAGTGAAACGTACTTGAAGACCGAGACGTGTGACCAAGTTGTCTTTGACGCCGTCTTTGAGGTTGATAGTCTCGTCCTCAGAGATTGAATAGTCGTAGACTTCAATGGTCACAAAGTATTCTGCGAGGTTGATCTTTCCGCGGCCGTCCAACTTATTCTCAGAGATGCCGGCCTGGCTCGCTTGAAACTGCTTCACCATTCTGTTTTTGATCTCTGTCTTGTCTTCAGTAAACTTGAAACGGTTCAAGTTCTCTAAGTATTCCATAGAGATGTTCGCAACTCCGAGACCTACTCTCTTCTCTTTCAACTCAGGGTACATTTCGTACACTTCTTCAGATATCCCAGCTTTCAAGATTTGAATAGGGATCTGTGGACCTTCATAATCGAGGTAAGCCGAAATGTCTTTCTTCTTTTCAAAGTCAGCTTTGAAGTCTTCGGTTTTGGTAGTTCCGATGGTTTGAGAGCTTGCTGCAAAACTCAGCAAGCTCAGCGCTACTATGCCTACGATTCTTTTCATTGCTTTACTTTATTTCTCCCTCGTAAAAGATGTTGTCTGGATGATTCTTAAAAGTACCGTCAAACTTCCAAGACATCTTATTTGAGATGTTGAGCATTCTATCTTCTGGGACTACCGCAGTCATGACAGCCATAGTGACTTGAGTGATGAAAGCGAAGATGATGAAAGAACCGCTGAGGTAAAGCATTGATGGGAATATCTTCTCATCAAAGAATTCTGTAAATTTTTTCATAACGTGATTTTATTTTTCTTTATTCGTTTGTGTTAGAAAGAGAGACACCGTCTTCTTCGTCAACTTTTTGGATCAACATCTTGTCTCTGTCCTCTGAATTGAACCAATAGTCGACCACCTTGTTCAAGTTACCGACGAAAGCACCGAGGAGGATGAGGAGCATTTCTTTCCAATCTTCACCGATAGATGCGCCTAAGAAAACGCCTGCGTTGATGCCTACGATGATCAGGGTGAAAAGACCTAACACGATGGCGGTGATCTTCCATCTGTTAGACTGCATTTGTTGGAGCATGAAATAGAATCTGTTCTTGTCTTCTACTGGAACATATTCACTTTTTCCTCCGAAGAAATTTGTGAGTTTTTTCATTGTTATTTTTTGTTTTTTGTTGGGGCTGGATTTGTGAGTTTTTCTACGAGTGAGATGCACGTCTTTTTCAGAGCATTACTAGCAGCTTGTTGGTTGAAGCCGCCGCCTTCATCGACGATAAAAGTAGACGTAGAAATTTCAGAAGAGACTTCTTCAGCAACGGCAGTTCTTAAAGTCTTGCCGCTGACGATGAGAGTTCCCTTCATTCTGATGAGGGTATTGTTCTTGTCTTTGTGGAATACGCCAACGTTAGATTTCACCTGTTCGATATCGAAATAAACGATCTCGATGAACAGGTGATGAGTGGCGTCAGATTCTTCTACCAATTCGAAGCCTTTTTCTTGCAGGACTTCTTCTGCGATGTTCTTGACCCCGAAGGCCAAATTTCTATTTCCGGCTAGTGGACCTATTTGGACAGAGTTTTTCACTCTGTCCACTGTATAGGTGTCCTGTTGTTTACGAACGTTGTCTGTCTTTAGCGTCAAAGACATTAAGAACAAACAAGATATAACCAGAAATGAGAAGAGCTTTCCGTTCTCTTGCATCTCATTTTTGTTTTTTCTTATTCTTCTGTGTCTGAGTCCTTACCTTTTCTTTTGTTGATGAACTTATCGACAGAAGCGATACCGAAAGATCCGAGGACGATGACCATGAAGCCATCGAACACAAATTCGTGAATTGGCATTTCTCTACCCATTACACCGGTAGTGATGTCAGTAATTAGAGTGATCACCATCATCACGAAAGCCGAAAATCCCACTACAGATTTTTCGTTGATTGAGTTGTTGTCATCGAAGAGCGACTTGAACCATTTCATAGTTTTACTTTTTATTTTTTCGATCAACAAGACGCACTCTTTCAGAACATTTCTGTCCTTGTGAAAGATGATATAGAAGGGGAAAGGCGAGAGATATCAGCGTCGAGGACACTGTCTCTAATTTTGACACTAGTGTTAATAGTATCGATATACTTCTCTGTGGTCCGATATATCGCAGCTCTTTCAGGCTTAGATAAAGCCATTAAAAGAGGAGTGATAACCAGAAATGAGAAGAGCTTTCCGTTCTCTTGCATCTCATTTTTCTGAATTCTAGTTTATTTATTCAGAGATGAGAAAAAAACAGAACAGATTAGAGGTGCCGTGAAAGGTCGGCAAGGAGATTTTGAGTATTTTTGTGAGAGTTCTTCATCGCGTTCATCACTTCGATGCATTGGAGAACAGCTTTTTCAGAATCGATGAAGACAGGATCCTCATCAGGTTTTTTGTAAGCTAAGATTTCTTCGAGAGACCCTTTAATGATCCATTCATATTGAGGCTTCAAATCCATGTTAAATTGTTTCTGATGTGGGACTGAGCTCCCAAAAGTGACGGATGCAAGATTGAGGTTGAGCCTCATTTTTGAGAAAGTTGTTCAGATATCCCATGATGTTGGCTGATCCGACTGGGTTCGCTGAGTGTACGGTGAGAACTGGAAAACTGAATGAGGTTTCCTTCTTTTCTTTCCTCTCCATCTCTAACCTCTGAGGATTCTTCTCGTAGTAGTGATCGACTAACCATCTGCATGCATGATAGCCTGTGAGCTCGTCAATGTTACTGTAGTCTAGTGTATAGTTAGGCATCACGTTTCTGTAGTACTCAGCCATCGCTTGGGGTCCTAGATCGTGATCGAATGAGATTCCGTCGATTGAGTCTAATCCGATCTCTAGTATCTTATCCACGAACTCGTGATAGCTTCTGACCACGATCCATTCTATTTTGACGGGACTAGAGCCTCCCCAGGACACCTGGATGTCCTGTGCCGGAGTTCTAACATCGTCTAAGTATATCCATTTCTTCATATCAATTTGAAAGTGGCGCCTTGATCGCCGGATGGTATCGGTAATGAAATATCTGAAAGTCTTCTACGTCGAAGCTTTTGACCAGAGCATCGAAGTTTTTGGTGTAGCTTCCCGGTGTTCCGATACAGCCTTCCTCAGTGCCTGGGCACCAGAACTCAGTGTTCAGTTCCAACCTAGGAGATCCAAAAGGCTCTCGAGCGAGCTGTTCTTTTGCCTGATCTATGTGATCCATGTAGAGGTGAGTGTCTCCCAAGTTTCCGATGAGCTCGTCAGCCATGTAACCGGTGATCTCAGCGATGATTTTCAAGAGAAGAGCGTAAGAAGCAATGTTGAAAGGCAGTCCTAGAAAAGTATCCACCGATCTCTGGTTCCACATGAGAGAGATTGCTCTCTTCGGAGTAGGTGAGTAGTAAGAGTCTTCATAGTCTGGTACCTGTTCATCATTGTATTCCATTCCTGTCTCGTAATTGTGATCGAACCAGTATCTGTATCTTTCCTGAGGCGTGAGCTCTCGAGTGTAGACTTGGAAACCGTAGTGGCAAGGCGGTAGAGTCATCTGATCCAGTTCTCCAACATTCCAAGCGTTGACCATCAAACGTCTGCTATCAGGGTTAGATACGAGTTCATCGAGCAGGATTTGAACCTGGTCAATGAAAACGCTATAGACTCCAGGATCAACGATCTTTTCTTCTCTTGTTGCTTTTCTTTCCCATTTTCTCCATTGCTTACCGTAGATCGGTCCGAGTTCTCCGTACATCTTCTCGAAGTCGGGATCGGTGAGGATCTTTTCCTCAAATTCTTTGTGCGTCAGCCTCGGTGGATAGGGGCCGCTGAAGGGTGGATGTTCGTAATCGTAGTTCTTGTCCCATTTTTTGTAAGCGTCGCCGGTCCAAATGTGGCAACCATTTGCGAGGAGATATCTGAGATCGGTTCTGCCTTGCAAGAACCAGAGGAGCTCTATTACTATTGACTTCCAGGCCATCTTCTTCGTGGTGAGAAGAGGAAAGCCGTCTCTCATTCGATGCCTGATCTGTCTTCCGAAAACGCTTAGTGTTCCAGTTCCAGTTCGGTCTTCTTTGGCCCTTCCGTTTTCTAGAATGTCTCTGAGGAGATTCTTATATTGTTCGTCAATGTTCATCATGTTTTATAGATTTCGAGGAAGAAATGTTTCTAATCTTCTCTCTTCCAAAAGGGTTTCTGATAATCAGGTTTGATGATTTTCCAAATGTGCTCGTCATATTCTCTCCCATCTAACATCGCGAAAAGTATGCCAGAATGCGGGAACTTCTTTGCCTCTTCAGCGAAAGATTTTCTGTCAGGAGTCTTTTCTCTAATTTTTAAGAAGTGCGAAACATAATCTCGTTGGATGCTTTCATATTTCGTATTCAAGTCTTCAGCTGTCTCTCTCACCCAAGAGTCAAATTCGTCAGGAACTCTGTCCAACAACTTATTAAAGTCTCTCTTGTCTTTGAGGTACTCCCAGATGTCTTTGTTAGAAAAGCCTGTCAAAATTCTGTGAAGCCTTACGTACTCTTCGAACTTGATCTTCATTCTAAAATTACCCGGCTGGAACCTGAGGACGTAGCCTTCTCGGTTACCCTCTTGTTTTTCCTTTAGAGAACGATAGAGTTCAGGACCGAAAGAGAAATGCTGTTCAGTCTCTACTCTGTCTTTTTTCTCAATCCCTGTTGCGATGAAGATCGATTGAGCCATGGTCCAGTGGAGCTCTTCTCCTTCTGAGGTCACTCCGATGAAAACTACTTTTTCCTTTCCTCTGTAATCGACCACGATCCTGTTCTCAGGGTAGATGATCTCACAGAGATAAGTCATCTGAGGAAGAAAAGTTCTCATCTGATATTTTGACTTGATGATCTCCATTCCCCTTTTCGCTTGGTCTGATGTGAATGATCCCTTCGTGGCCATGTGCCAATCGTCTGCATAGTGGAACAAGATTCCTAGAGAACCGTCCAGTTTTTCTTGGACATAAACGTAGTCTCCTCTGACAGGAACCTGATCGACGACCTCCTCGTAGTTGAAGAACTTGTCGAATGCTCGAGCAACGACATTCCCCTCATTGTCCAAGATCAGTCCTCGACACTTGAGAGTGATCTCATCCCAAGATCCAGAGTACTGACAAGTCCGAGAATAGTTCCAAATAGAAAGAGGGAGGTTCGGATGATCGTTCTTTTCCAAGAGACCTTTTTCTAAGTAAGAGTTCAGGATATCTAGATCAAACTTCATAATTTTATTTCAAATCTCTCTTTCATCTTTTCAATCACTTCGTCTGGAACTCCATGAACATTTTTTCCGCCGTGTCTGTTTTCAACTATCACCGAGAAGACTTGGTAACCGTACTTCTCCGCAAGATCTACGTAAGGCTGCATTTCCCATTCACGAGTAAAAGTGTTAGAGACTGCTATCTTTCTATAGAACTGGTCGTTCACCAGAGAATCTTTCATGTAGGTCTCTACTCGGCTTCTACATGATTCGTGAGCCTCTTTTAATTTTGAACCATCGAAATTGTAGTTGCCTTCTCTGTCATAAAAGAATTTGTCAGCTTCACAAACTAAAAAATCTGAACCGACTAAGGCTTCAGCAAATGTAGATTTTCCAGATCCTGGAAGACCTCGTACTATGTAGAGCTTTTTATTCATTTTCTTTTAATTCTTCTGCTTTTGTTTTTATCCAATTTTCTATCTGCTCGTTGTTCCAACTGAGACCTGTGAGGACAGTTCTGAACGCGTTGAAAGCATCTTCAAGCTCAATATCAGCTCTGTCTAACTCAACAGTAACTCGAACTCCGTAGCTCTCTCCGATGAAAATAGTACCTTTCGTTCTTTCTAACATTACTTCGTAGTATAAATTGCTTTTTGCATTACTTTGATCTCTGTAAGGCTCTCGTTCTCGAATCTTCCGTCCATTTCTCTCACCACATAGAGTTTCTCTCCGAGGCTCTCTGCGATTCTGTCTAGCTTTTCGCTATCTAAAGTGAGATCTAAATCTCCGTACCAGATCTTTCCCTGTTGTAAAGAGAAGATGTTGGCGTTGAAGCAGATTTCGTGATCTGGATATCTTTCTCTGTAGGAAGATTTAGATCCTGAGATCATTCTACCGACTCTGAGACCCTCGGCATCAAAGTACCCGTAATTTTCTATCATTTTTCTCATGGTATTGTTTTATCTTTTTGGACGTTCCTCTGTTCCAAACCCAACAGATGAAGTAACGAGCTATCTTCCACCAGAACCTCTTTTCTTTCTTTCCCCACATATCTTCGTTCTCTATCATTTTGAGAATGTCCGCAGTAGCCTCCTCGTCACCTTCCAGAAGGCCGATGAAGTTCCTCTTATAGTTATCCAATTCATAGTAATAGATGTCCCAGAAGGTCATGAAATGAACATACCGTCCATCGCCTACTGATCTCATTATTGTCCGCTTCCACTTGCCTGTTTTTACCCATTCGTTGGAACCTTCAATTCTTTCAAATCGAGGAGTAAATTCAAGGATGAACCAGTGGAGGTTTAAAGTCACTGTGCTCTTTGCCTGTTCATCTCGGTATCTTTCGTACCCGTCAGAGAAACTGTTTACTGCGTATGTTCTTCCGGTGAGGCTATGGTTCTCTATCTGTTGTTCAGCTTCTTCGTGGTTCATGCCAGCCGGTGGTTCCTTGATCCAGAAATCTCCGTCTTCTATCCATACTCCGTTGAACTCATAGGCTGCACATCTGCTGTTAGGACACTGGTACCCGTCTTTCATATCAGGCTCTCTACATTCTACGTGTTCTATCAGAGTCTCGTATTTGCCTTGGTGCGTCACCGCTAAATCGCTGAAGCAACAAGGGCATTTGAGAGATTTTGTGTTCGTCATTCTTTCGTTTCAGTTAATGCTTCTAAATGTGACAGTACTTCATTTATTGCTGTGGATGCAAAAACGGGTTCTGTCTTACCCTCCTCATCTGCTTTGAGTATCACGTATTCCAATCTCCCATCAGCTCTGTCTTCTACTTGCGCCACCAGGAGTTGAAACATGCCCTTTGACTTAGCGTAAGCTCCGGCCAACTTGGTCTCTTCAGTCACGTACCAAGAGAATTTGTTGTTCTCAAATATCTTTGTCTTCTCCATATTTCTTTAGTTAAGAATGAATAAAAGATAGAAAAAATGGACGAAAGCAGAAACTATTTACATAAAGAGGATCCCTGCTTTCGATCGATAGAATGTATCGATTTTGAAGGGTGGACTCTCACGAGTTTCAACTTTCTGTAGTTCTTTTCTAGTTCTTTAGCAATGTGTTTTTGCCATTCGTTAAAAGTCAGTTCTTTCATCTCAATAGTGTTTTCTCAAAAGTTCAATTACATCCCAAGAATCCTCGAGGGCGTTGTGTGTCACCAGGCCGTGGATGCCTGCTCGGTTTTTACATTTGTCTAATCCAGGAAGAGACTCATCTTCTTTCCAGTCGACGAAGAGCACTGCTGGATCAATGATTCTTTGGCGGACTCTGATCAGTTTCTGCCACCAAGGGAGGAGCTCTAAAAATTTCTTATCGAAGGTGCCAAAGTTCTTTCCAGCGACGTTGATCGTGATCGGTTTAGTGGCTCCGTTGAAAACAATCTCTTTTGCTTCCCAATTTTCCGATCCTTCAGGTTTGAGCTGTACAGATTCACCTAGACCGCAATCGCATAAAAAACGATAGAACTTTTTTGCAGCCTCTTCTTCTTGTACCCATTCCATTCCGGATTCGAGAGAGACAAAAGCTCTCTCAGTGGCATCTTTCGGTTCTAACCACCTCCCCATCCAATCGATGAGTTTTGAGTTCATGTTGATTGCTCTGGGAGATCCGGTGATCTGGTGTCGAACAATGCCTACGTGAAATTTAGGTACTTCGTCCCATGGGAGCTTCTTCTCGGTGTCTTCGAAGATCGCTGCGATTGAGAGGATTTGATTGAGAGCTGGATCTAATCCAGAAGTCTCGATGTCTATGCTAAGGTATTTCATTCTTCTTTGTGTGTGTCTGAAACAATGTGCTTTCTCCACCACCTCGAGAACTTGGTGCCGGGTTTCTTTTCGGCTTTTCTCTCGAGGAGGATGAATGCTGCCAGTGCCAGGGTGCCGGTCGCTAAGAAAATGGCTAGGTTCTTTATCATGTCTTTGTTTTTTTGTTCCATTCCATGAGGCGTCCGAACTCTTTGCCTTTTTCTGAGAGGAAGTAGATCTCTTCTCCCTTCTCGTTCTCCATGCTGTCCATCAGCCCTTTCATTTTTAGTGTGTGAAATGTGTAGAGGAGAGGAATTCTCTCTAACAATTTTCCGGCCTGTGATCTAGTGAGGCTGGGATCTCCGTGCTGAATCCAATTCTTAATGCACATTGGAGCCATTAAATCTTCGAGGACCCAAGAGCAGACTTTTCTGTCGTGCATCTCGGCTTCATCGAAAAAGCTCAATCCTTCCTCGTCCCTTCTGTCCAAAAAATCGTACATCTCTTCTATTGTCTTCCGCACATTTTTGGGAAGACAAGTCTCGGTGGTGTTCAATTTCATCAATGCTGGGTATGATTATTTTATGGGTTAGTCTGTACCGACCCATTACTAATCTAATCAAAAAAGACGAAAAGAGAAAATAAAGTGAGAACTATTTTTAGATTTTTTCCTCGCGGTCCATCGCGGCTGGTCCAAATCTGCCGAAGTCACCGGTCAGAGTCTTTTCCATCATCCACGATCCGTTCCTGATGTGGGCTTTCTGAGAGAAACCGCGGTTATCCAGGTTGAAGCAGAAATCGACTGCTCTGCCGGCATCTGTGTAAGATCCGTACTCAAAATAATCATGGCCTGCCATGACACCTCCCGGTTTCAACTTTGGCCACCAAAAAACAATATCATTCTTTACACCGTCCCAGCTGTGGTCGCCGTCGACGTAAATGAAGTCTAGGCTCTCATTCTCAAAGTTCTCGTGGACTTGGTGTGAGTTTCCTTGAATAGGATTGACGATGTGTGAGACGCCTGCTTCTTCCATGTAAGACCTAAAAGCAGAGAGCATTGTCCCGCCTCTTTTTTGGATCGTCTCGTGGTGCCCCATGGCTTCGTGGCCTGGGTGGTTCCAGAGATCTACAGAATAGTGAGTGATCTTTTTGCCAGATTGGAGGATTCTCTCACCCATGTAACATGAGCTTCTTCCAAACCAACTTCCGATTTCTAAGAATTTTGCTCCGTCAGAAGATCTATCGATTGCAAAATCGTAAATATCTTGAAAGTCGAACCATCCAGGGATTTTGTAGTATATCATTGTTCTTATATTCTGTCTGTGGGTAAAGTTTCTAACTCTTCTTAGAATCGATCTTCTCTCTTCTTTTGATCTCTTTCTGTATCTTACGAGCCCACTCGTAATTTTCAGACTCTTCACAGTGTCTTAGTGCAACTTTGAGGTCTTCAGCGAGCACGTCCTTGATTGCGTGGTTGTTGATCCACTTTCTCATCTCCTTCTCAGAACCTTCGTAGTCCATCACGTAAGAAGAAGTCGGAGTAAAAATGATCTCGACTTCTGTTCCGAGATCTAACACGTTTTCGATCCTGACTATCCAGGGACCGATCTGGCATTCTGTGAGCTCGTCCTCCATCATCTCTGCGAAGACGTCTTCGAGTTCCTTCTCAAGGTCTTCTCGGTTAGGTATTCTAATGGTCTCGCTGTCCGGATCTCTCCAGACCATGCTTGTCTGTTGGAAGCATTGCAATACGAGGCTCCAGTTTAGAGCCTCTATTGCCAAATTGAAATACTTTCTCGCCTCGTCCCAGTCGGTCTCTTCTAAATCTTCTAACATCAGATTGCGGCTTCAATTTTCTTGTTAAGGTCTGCAATTCTCTTTGCTCCGGTGACGTTGTCCTGCTGCTTCCACTTGATGTTTTGCAACTTCCAAAAGTCTATGTTGCTCTGGCGGAATTCTGCCTTTGATTGTTCGTACTTGTTCCTGTCGTAATCGTAGTTCTTGTCAGCTCCGTTTTTTACGATCTCTTCCCAAGTTGGATCGTCTTTTATCTTTGTCCGACTCGAGTTTTCTCCGTCTCGGTATCTCTTGAGGACCTCATCGTCAGTAAGAGACTGTGCCCAAGCGATGTGTTCTTCGTTCTTCTTCATCCGCTCTTCCCAGGTTCTGATCTCTTGGTTCAGCTTTTCGAGCTTGCTCATCTTCTTGATCCTGTCAGAGTATTCAGTGGCTTTTTCGCTTCTACCGGTCTTCGGTAAGTTCGTCTTAGTAATGTATCTGTAGTGTGCTCTTTGAATGTTGTAGCCTCCTGCGATGATCGCCTCAGTCTCAAATGTGTAGGTGTCTTCTCCCCTCTGCAACTTTCCATAGATCTCGATGTTACCTTTACCAGAGGTTCTAGGGTTGATTGAGATGAGAGTGTCAGTAGGCAGGGTGTAAGCCTCGATTGATCTAAGCAGATCGTAGATGACGGTGAGCCTTGTGAGCTCTCTATCAAAAGCTGTAAAATTCAAACCTTTCTCAGTGTAGAACTTTTCAGTCTTGTTAACCATGTCAACGATGGTAGACTCTAGAGCTTCCAAAACTTTGTCAACGAGAGGGTTAGAAGCAGCCTCCGTTATGAATTCCTCGTCGAGAAGATCTTCTCTTCCCAATTGTTTATAGACTTCTTTTCTCACCTTCTCCATCTTATCTGCATATTCAGGATCTCTCTTGCGGTTGAAGACTATCTGTTGAGTGATGCTGCCGCTGATCTTCTTCACGTCTTTCTTTCGAGTCTTGATCAACCAAGCTGCTAGGTCCTTGATGCCTAGATCTCTGAAACGACCTTCTGCGTCAGGGGCGTCTGAATCGTGCCAATCGGGAGCTCCGGCCGGTTTCTTCTCGTTCAAGAAGCCAGCAAAGGTGAGGACGTGATCCTCAAAGAGAGATCTGACGCCGATGGTGATGTTACCCTCGTTGTCCCATGAGCTTCCTGACATCTTAGAATAAAATTTCTTCGATGCTTCTGCGTCAAATTTCCGTAGAGCCTCAGGTTCGTCCCAAGAATCTTTTGGATTAGGTTTCGTCTCTGCGCTCCACTTAAGAGTTTTTTCGTCCCATCTTGCGTTTGGGAAATGCTTGAGAACTATTTTTTCGAGCTCTTTGAAGTCTTTGCTTTTCATTGCTTAGCTGTTTTTGATGAAGCCACCGTGGTTGAACATGCTGTAGTTGACGGTAAAGCTGCTTCTCTCGTTCTTTAAAGAGAGAACAAAGCCGTCATTTTTGACAACTTCGTATTTTGAACCTAAATAAGTGACAGTGCTTCCAGGTTTGATAGATCTGAATTGATCGAGAGTGATCTTTTCTCCGTATGTTTTCGAGAAGTCCTCGAAGATTAAAAGATTTTTCATAGTTCTTTTATTGTAAAAGAGCGGTAAGTTTATTACCGCTCTTTCTTATTTATCATGCGAGTAGGTGATAGTACTCTTTGAAGTGCTTGATGCGGTCAGCGAGACCGATCGTGCCGCCGTTGACTCTCTTGGTCACTGCCGTCACTGTCGCTTCGTCTGCTCCTTTATCACAAATGGACCAGAGCCCGTTTGAGTTGAAGAAGAATGCAGCTGAAGAAAGAGGATACTTAGTAGCCACGAGATCAGGATTTGCGAGGATGTCGTCATCCACAGTCTTGTCAAACCTTGTGTAGTTGTCCTTGCCCGTCAATTGGATGTAACCACGACCTCTGAATTTGAAGCCGTCACCAGATTTCTCATCGCCGTTACCCATTCTAGAAGAATAGACTTTGTTAGCGATCTTCTCAGGGTTTCTAGCGTAAGACTCGTTCAAGTTTCCTGGAAAATACTTAGGGAAGATCTTCTTCAAACCGTCTGCAGAGTAGTTCAAATTCTCGGAAACTGCTTTGAAGCCTCCAGATTCGTGACCACACTGAGCGAGGAAGTGAGCAAGTCTCAAAGTGTTGGTGATGCCAAACTTGGCTGCAGTATCAGGGATCTGTGCGATCACTGCATCAGGAATGTGACCTTTTAACTTCTCCAATTTGAAGTTTGATGGTGGAACTGGCGCAGACTCAGCTACGGGAGCTGCAGCACCGAGACCCATCTTAGCCCAAGTACCAGGTCCTACTATTCCATCGGCAGTGAGGCCGTTTTTCGCCTGCCAATCTTTTACTGCTTTTTCCGTGCCTGGGCCGAAATTGCCATCAGCGGCCAGACCTAGAAATTTCTGAAGAGCAGCCACATCGGTGCCCTTCGATCCGTTCTTAAGTAACATTGTTATGTTTTTATTTTGCAGAGGTTGCCCTCTTGGTATATGTATTTTGAAACTCTCACAAAAAAAGGACTTCCGAGGAAGTCCTTTCAAGATTGATCTATTTTATGTTAGCCTTCGAATTTGAAAGCCATTTCACCCTTACCGCCTTTACCGATTTCTTTGCCCTGGATGTCTGAATGATCTCCGAGCTGAGTAAAAGGTCTTGGGTTCATTGCGTAGAATTTCTTTCCGCCGTCTCTGAATTCGTTAGTTACTACAATGTCCACGTGGTAGGTCCAGTTCTTGAGAGAAGCTTTGATGAAATCGTCCATCGATTTTTCTTCTACTGAATATGCGTGGAATTTTGTAGGGGATCCTTTGACGAGCTTCTGAACGAGGCCTCTGCCGTTAAAGTTTCTTCCGTTGAATTTGGTCTCTCCGAGACCCATGTTAAGGAAGTCGTACTTGAGAGAATCGATTCTTTCTCTCATCTTAGATCCCTGAGTGAAGAGAGCTTTGGTAAGTACTGCGTCGTCTTCGAAAATGAGGGGTCTTTTACAACCGTCTTTTTGTGCCTGCATTACCGCCAATCGGTGGCTTTCAGAACATGCATAACAGCCAGGTTCTTGCTTTACTCTGTCAAGGTTTCCTTCAGTGAGCTTTTTTACGTCAACGAGATCAGAATACTTATCGAGGAGATACATGGGATCTTTGAAGACCTTATCAGCCATCTCTTTTCCATTGTAGCCCTCTACTCTCTTTATGTCACCGGCGTTGACGCCTGCTGCTTTCATCTGGTCTTTGAACGATTTTAATCTATCGTCTCTTTGCTTTAAGTTGATTACATAGATGCCGTCGAATGCTCCGAAGAAATCTGATGGGTTTTTGCCGACTTCTTCTAGATCAACTAGAACCTCCATTTCTTTGGCCTCGCCGAGGAACCTGAATGCTGATTCGTTTATGAAGGCTGATTCGTTTAGAAAGCCGTCGTAAGTCTGAATAAATCTCACTCTCTTTTCTATTTTTACTATATATTTTGCTCTATGCTAATTGTGGAGTGTACTTTTTTCTGAGCTGTTCAATCATGCTCTCTGTAATGTCCTTTTTCACATAGACCCAGGTCTTGTGGTTCAATTGGACTTTAATGAGCTCGTCTTTCTTTTCTTCGAAAGCATTGTGGTTTTTCTTGTACAGGGGTTTTCTGCCTTTACCTACTTGTGTCATGATATGGTTTTTTTGTAATTTTCGTATTCTTCTCGGCTACAATATCTAGAGCCCCATTTCTGCCACATGTAGTCGTGATATCTGTGAATTTTCATTGGGTTGAAGATAAAGTAGACAAAATAAAATTCCCAAATCCATTCTACTCTTCTTAAAAAATCTGTTCGTTTCCCCATTTTTTTCTAAATTTTTCGTCTTCTTTGAGCCTCTCCTCGAATTCTTCGAGAGTAAGATCTTCGAGCATATTGATCTCGGCCAATAACTTTCTTCCTAGAGGCGAAGAAGTTTCTCTGATCTCGATTTCATAGACCTGCATGTATCTTTCATAAAGCTCTTGTTCGTTAAACATTAGTTTTCGTTTTCAGGCCTCCACCCACGGGAGCCTCGTTTAGAATTCCACTTCTTCTTGTCTTTGACGATCCTCGGTTTGAACCTGCCGTCGTAGAAGCCCTGTTCTTTCGCGGCTTCTCGGTTCAGCTTCTGTCTCCACCTTATCGTCTTCTTCTTTTTCATATTAAAAGATAGTTAAAGGCGATGACACCAGAAAATTAGAGAGAATCAGGTACGTACAAACACGTAGGATTCTTTTTCTGGAGATCTATCTCAGGGTATCTCTTCTTAAACTCCATCACATCAAATCTTCTCGTGATTAAGTGAAAACCGCTTTTGGTTGGAATTAAAGCTTCGACTTTAGAACCTTCGGGCCTACACTGAGTATCGATCCACAACACAATAGTTGTCAAATCGATGTCTTTAGTGTCTATGTCTACGATCCAACGCTTTTCTTGAGTCTTGATCTGGCCGACAACAGAATCAAAAAGGCCCTTCTGATTAGTCTGTCCGTTCTTGATCCTTGTAGCTAGAGAGACCATCATCTCCAAAGAGACGTCCATGTGGTTTTGCTTTTGGACGTGAATGTATGCTCGAGCTCTGAACATTTCGCAGAGCTGTTTGATCTCCTCGTATCGCCGATCAAGATGTTCTATTGATTCAATGCAATATGTTTTGATCGTCCTCACTGATTGGTGGTTGTCCCTCTCTCCTTCAGGTTGGTCTTTCTTTCTCTTAAAAACGTAGAGCATGTAGAAGTCTCCTTCTCTGTCAAAGTTCAGGAGAGGTTTGATGAGTTCAATGTTATCGATCATACAATGCCTAGTCTTTGAAGAACGTGTTCCCAATCAGGATAGAGTTCAGTACCAAAATGAATGTGAGTGCCCTCGAAATCTCCGACACCGTTTGCTTCTCTGTCATCGATGAGATAGTCTCCCTTGATCAATCCTTTGTGATGCGAGAGGATCAGTTTTTTGTGAGCTGATCGGCCCAAGTTCTCCTCGACCCAGATCCGCTTTTCTGACCAGCTGTCTGGATTGCTCCACGCTGGAGTGCTCAGAATGTAAGTCTCGTATTTTTCTTGGAGCTTGTGCCACGCCTCGATCGCACCTTCTATCGGCTCCAAGTTTTTGTAAGCATCTGGGTGCTTGAAGACGCTTCCGCCTTTGAAGCCTTTTGCTTCTATCTCTTTCTTTCTCTTTTCAAAATCACAGAGAACTCCGTCCATGTCGATGAGGACCAGAGGCTTCGTGATCGGTATGTTGATTCTTAAGTGCTCCATGCTATTCATCTAAGTTTTTTCTCAATTCTTGCAGAGTCTGCAGAGCTTGTAGAGAAGCTCCAATCACCGACTCTTGTTGTTTTTGCATGATGAGTTGAGCGAGGTGGAAGCCCATCATTATGAGCTTCTTTTCATAGATTGAGATTTCTATTCCTCCTCCGAACTCTTCTTCTCTGAGGTCTGCAGCCATGCTCAGTAGAGCATCTGACACCGTGTTATTCTCTTCGAGAATTTTCTCTGCTCGGTGCCTGTTGATGAGAGCCCACTCTTCGTTGAGTCCCATTCCTTCTGCAATCGTTTCTTTCTTTTCTGCCATGTTATTAGTTTTATCCTACAATTCCTTTAATGTCGTCCATGTGGTGGTCCTCTGAACCGAGCTCTGATCCGATAGGCCTCTTGTTCATCAGAGGAATGATTTCCCTTCTGAGATCATAGGGCCTGAACTCTGGGTGCCCGTCCATGCCAACGTCCATCCTCTTTCCTTCTCCAAACCTCTTATCAGTCGGAAGGTGACAGTGGCCGTGGAGGTGGATCACGCCTTTTCTCAACCCGTCCCAGGATGAGATCGGGTAGTGCATCAACCTGAACTTGTAACCGTCTTCAATTTCCAGCGTGGCGTAGTGTCCGACCTCCAAGAAGAGCTTTTCGATGTCATCTCGGTTATTCTCGATATGGTGATCGTGGTTCCCAAGTATGAGATATATGTTCTTACATATCAGACGATCCCAGAACTCTGTGATGCTCTCAAAGCCTCCGAAGGACCAATCTCCTAAACAGATGAGGATGTCTTGCTGGCCTACCGTATCGTTGATGTTATTGACGATGGCCGCGTTCATCTGATCTAGATCTTTGAAATTTCGGGTCTGTGCTTCAGGAACTGAACCATCAGTCATCCTCCAGTTGGTGACTCCTCTGCAGATGTTCTTGTGGTTGTAGTGTGGATCGCTGAAGATCCAGACCTTCTCTTTATTTTTAATCTTGATTCTCATACGTATCTTATTTTTGCGAGATCTTCTTTCAATTTCTTGATCTTCTTCCAGTTCCAGATCCGAGACCAGAGGGTTTTTTCCAACCGATCGATCTCTTTCTTTTTTCTCTTTCGGTATTCTATCAGGATGTCGATGTCCCAGTAGCTATTTTCCTCCAACATTTCGTTCATGCCCATAAGTTTTTTCGTAGTATTGTTCTCCTGTTTCGTACTCTTCTCTGATCCAGCCATTTCTGCCGATGATGTTACCGTCGTGCCAAGCTCTGCTAATGATCTTCTTTTCCTCGGTTTTCAAGTTAGAAGCCATGTTCTCAAAAGCCTCTCCCATTTCGAAACGGGTTCTCACGTACTCGATCATTCTATCTAAGGGTGTCATCTTCTTTTATTTTGCTGTGTTCTAATATCGGATCAAAGACCATAGTGTCTCTTTTTGGAGTCATGATGATCACCTCAACGCTGTCTCCGACTTCGACCGGATGGTGATAGGTAAATTGTCCGAATTCAGTGTAGGCGATCCAACGGGGATCGAGGTTGGCCACGCTAGGAAAACCGACAGGGTGATAAGCCACTGAGTCGATCTTATATGATATGCGTTCTTCGACGAAGTCCTTCCTGTCGACGCATCCTACGAGGAATAGACAAAATATGATTATTCTTTTCATAGTAAAATATAGAAAAATGAAACGAGAAGAGAAAATTATCTCTTGAAATCGGGAGAACACGCTAACGAGGTGTCAAGCCAATTTTCAATGAAGGGCTTACAATCCTTTTCAGTGACGACCTTTGCCATGCCAGGCCAAAGACCAGTGCTCATGAAAGCTTGAATCTCATCTACTAGAACTTGAGGGCGGTAGCCGAGGCCGAGGAGTATCTTCTCCATCTTCTCTCTTTTTCGAGGAGCGAGCTTTGAGACGAGATCTGTGGCCTTCTTTCTATATTGAGGATCGATGAAGAAGAGAGCGTGTGCAATTTCGTGGTCCATGACTCCTCCTTCAATCTTGTCGACACCGATGAGATAGAATTTAGGAGCTTTCTGCCCAGGAGCTTTTCCAGCGAGGAGCTCCTCTGAGATCTTGATGATGATTTCGCCCATTGCTTCATCGTATGGGTTGTTGTCTTTTACCTCGACGTAACATTTGAGAAGAGAGCTGCTCGGTATGTTGTACCCTGACCACTCGCTCGGATAAAGAAAAGCACAGGCTCCTCGGTCTTTTCGGTAGTGGTCCATGAACTCAAAAATGTTGAAGCTCTTTCCTTGGAACTTGTTGTAGGGAGATTCGTAGTGTTCTTGGTATCTGAGGAAGAGCATTGCTCTCTGGTAAGAGTCTTCGACTCGGACTACGTAGACTTGTGGGATTGCTTCATAGAGTTCCCAATCAACGAGCTTCGAGCTCTTCCTTTTTATTTCTCTCATGCTTTAGCATTTTGTAAGTTAATAGCCTCTGCCTGATTTTATCATACACTTCATTCTCAATTCCTCGACCAGCTTGAGGAAATTATAGAACTTCTTCATCAAAGCGAAAAACTTTTTCATTTTATATTTTCTATTTCGTCCCAGATTTTGATGATCTCCTGGGCGTAGAGTGATTCTTTGCCTGTCCAACCTGTGAGAATTGCTCCTCGGTAAATGTTACCCGGAAGGACTGAATTGTCGTAACCTGCAACTTGGACCGAAAAGACGTTCACTCTTGAGTTTACTTCTCTTCGGTATTTTTGGACCAGAGCAAGGACGTCGATGTGTCTGCCGTCTTTATGTCTGAACTCTTTATAGTCTTCAGCATTGACTCCGTAGAGGCCTCCGGTGCCGGCCTGCATATCAGAGTAGATGAAGACGGTGTCCCAGTGCTCCTTGTTCTTGATTGCTTTGTCCCAGAAGAGCCAGATCCCGTTTTCAGTGCTCTGTCCGACCGTGTTGCCAATTGCATTCGATTCTTCCAGTTGGGCCATGATGCCGTTCCTTTTGGAAACTCCACGAGTTTCTAATTTATCTCCAAAGACTCCGACGTGGCCTTCTTCGGCATTGGCTCCGGTGATCAAAGCCGAGAGGTTCGCGATCTCTGCTACGGTGACCGATCCATATTCTGAATTGCAGCTTCCCCATGCAGATCCGCTATTATCGCAGAGAGACATTACTCGGCCTCTTAATCTGGGTGAGTTCTCTACCGCTAGATCAATGCATTCTTCGAGAGCATCGAGGATCGGTATTTTGAAATTCACTCCGTCTTCAGAAGAGACTGCTTTGTGTGCCGACCAATATCTGAAGGAGAACTGTTTTCCGTAAGGAACTCCAGCTTTTAGATCAGTTAGAACTTTTTCCAAGATCTCCCTGTTATCTATTTCTTTGAAGATTCCGCGGAGGTTGCGGAGGAGGGCCATGTGAGGGATCTTGATCGTTTCCAAGATCTCCTTCCAAGATTTTCCCTCAGATCTCAAGATCTCCCAAGTCTTCTCGGACTCCTCGACCTTGATAGTGCCTGTTTTTACGAGCTCAGTAATGTCATCAGAATGAGCGTGTGAGATCCTCACGAGATCTATCAGCTTCTTGCCCTTGTATTTGTTCAATTGGTAGCGAGAGAAGCTCTCCAGAGTCTCTGCCCAAGTTCTCTTCACGAGGGAGGAAAGGCCTTTCTTCGATCCTTTCACGTATGCATAATAATCGAATTGGTTAGTGACGTCGTCCGGCCTCAATACGATCTTTTTTCCAATCTCCTTCATGTAACCCGGATTCTTCTCGTTGAACTCTGCTCTCTTTGGATGGAGAGAGGCTCTGATCCAGATCACTGATGGGTTCAACCTCATCATGTACTCAGTCCTTAGAGTGAGAGCAAGATCCAACGTTGCTTTAAAATCAGCATCTAATGCTCTGTCGATCGCTTCGGTAAAGACTTCGGCGACTGTTCTCTTGTCTTTTACGAGATCTTCGAAGATCGAGACTTCTAAAACGTTGGCATCCTTTTTTAGAGCCTTCTCAGCTCCGATGCCGTCTCGGTAGTACTGTGGCTCGCCGAAGATGGAACTTGCGGCCACGATTCTTAGAGTCTCCAGAGGACCTAATCGGTAGCTCATTCCGCCCATGTAATTCTCTACTCTCTCTTCACGGTATTGTTCGTGATCCGCGAGTTTCTTGTCTGAAAAAGGAGTTAGTCTTGACATATAGTTGGTTTAGTTTTTAGTGTTTTCCCAGTTTAAGCGTTCCCCCTTGGAAGGCCTGTCGTCTTCCTTGAGCAAGAACTTGTTGCTGATTGCTTTGAATGATATTTTTCTATCATGGCTTCTGATCACGAGTCCTTCTCGGTCTGCATTATCGTTCAGTCTTGATTTTCCATCAGCATCGTTGAGAAGTATTTCGATGGTGGGTGGAAGTTCGTAGTTCGTGTTCAACACCGGGACTGTTTCCAAACCGAGGTAGTCGAGCAGAGTTGCCATTGAGAGAAAATCGTAGTACTCACCATCGTCGATCTTGTAAGCATTGAAGAACTTTACTATCTGACCCTTCAGCTTGTAAGGATTTCCTTGGATCCCCTCTCCTATCAGCTCTCCTTGGAGACAAACATTCTTTTCGAGGGACTTCATTTTCTCCTCGAGGTTCAGCTCTCGAGCCACTTTCCAAAAAGTGTTTTCCTCTGTCTCGAGGAGCTCTAAGTTTCTGCTACAGACTCCAAATTCACCGTCCTTATAGTAAAAGGTCGCTGAGCTACCATCGAGCTTTTCAGTGATGTAGTAAGAGTGCTTTTGCATTTCTTCATAGTCTGAAGCGAGGTTTTGAATGCGTTCCTCATCTGTCTTTCGGAGGAAGCTCGGAAAGAGACCTTTGGCCACACCTGCGAGAGCTGCCGGCACCGGAGGTTCATATTTTACTATGCCTAATTTCTCTGTGACGTCCAGACCCTCGTAAGCAGTCCAACTAAAATCTCCGAAGACTGACATTGGAAGAATGAGTCCCTGGGAGACTTGCCCTCTGAGCTTGATCGTCCTCAACCTGAAACCCTCCTGCTCCCCCATCTTCCTATAAGAAGACTTTCTGAGAAATTCAAATTCTTCCCTGATGGGCAAGAATGAATCAATCTCACAATAGACTACGTAGTCGCCTGCTTGATGTCCGACATTTTTGGCTACCACGACTTTCCAGCCGTTGACCACTGCGAGTTCGATCGCGTCAGCTCCTTCGATGGGAAGGATCTCCTTGATCACTTGGATGCTTGCTAATTTTCTTTCCATATTAGAATTCCTGTTCTGTTTCTGTGTCAAATAAGTAGAATTCTCGGTTGTGGTCAGGGTTGTGATCGAACCAGTCTTTTTCAATTGTCATCTTGGCCCAGGTGGCTCGGTCGGGGTTTTCGCTCATTACTATCACCTCGTCCTGGGTGATGATTCCGGTGTCCGGATCGGTGTCTCTGAATTTTACGTGTATCATAGTAAAAGATAGTAAAAAGCGGCGGAAAAAGAAAAGGGCCTCGCCGAAAGTATCGTCAAGACCCAAGAGAACGGAAAGCAGAAGTGTCTCTACACTGTTCAGCAGCCCTTTTCAAAGAAGTCAAGCCGAGGATTTTCGAGAAGAGTGTTTTTCAGTCCAATTAGAAGTATCTCTTTTCGCCGCTTCGGTTTGAATATGAGTTAATCCTGAGAATTTCCTAAGAGAGGGTTTCGGTTAGGGCTCCCGATGGCCACGACTTTAGACCAGTGGTTCTTCTTCGCTGTCGCCGCTATGAAGATTTTTTGGAGGAAGCCTAAGCTCCTTCCTTGCTCATAGTAGTTGATGTAGCTCTCTCAGCCGCTTCAAGATCAAGGTTTTTGTTAATTATTCCAAAGAACTAAGTATTTTATTGGGTGGCCGAAAAAGGTTTCATTTTTTTTCGACCTTTTTTCAAGGGAGGCTAAAAGAGGGAAGAACCTTAAGTGCTTCCCTCTTTCTACCTTGATCTTGAATTACTTTACCACCTGTAAGGGTGATTCCTCGCGAGAAGTACAGAACTTCCGGAAGATGGTATAATCATTTTCAGACTTCACATCCTCAAAGTCTTCGATGAAGAAGACGCGGTGTTCGAATTCTCTCTCCTGGTTGAAGAGCTCAGAGTATTCTCTCTCGAAATCGAGGAACTTAGGATTCGGCTTTCTTGCAGTAACCTCTCCTTCTTCGTTCTTCTCCTCGATCCATGGGAGGACCTCCACCGTCTCGTCAGACGTCTTCTCTCCATACTTGGTGATCAGCTCGTTGCGAAGAGGCTCAACCTCGTCAGTAAGAGCTTTTGCTTTTTTACCGAGATCAGAGAGCCAGTATTTTTGAGTCATAGAGAGCTTCTCATCGAGAAGACCTTTTCTTACTTTTTCTCCGGTCTGCACGTTCACCAGTCCGTTGATCTCTGCATTGAGATCTCTAATTTCAAACAGTTTCAGAGTTAACTTTTCCATAGAATTTTTTGTTCAGTCTTTATATTTGAGTTTGTTGAAAAGGTTTCAAAAATTATTTTGATTCCAACATATTTATCCGGGCCTCGAGAGAGGCTATCGTAGCTTGTTGCTCCTTGATCGCTTCGATGAGGAGAGGTACGATCTTCTCGTATTTGACTGCTTTGTATCCACTTTCTCGAGTAGTCACAATTTCTGGAAGGACTTCTTCGATTTCTTGTGCAATGACACCGACATCGTGACCGCTGTTACCATGGAATTCTTCCATCTCTATCCAATCAAAAGAGATACCTCTAATTTTGGAGATTTTCTGAAGAGGCTCTTTTATTTCAGTCACGTTCTTTTTGAATCTAATATCAGAAGACGAATATGCAACGATGTCATTAGAAGCTTCGAATCTCCCACCAGTGTTGGTTGGAGTGACGCCAAGTCCCATCGCCCCTTCAGAAGTGATGATCATTCTTTGGAAGGCAGAAGTCAGGCTAGAAGTAGCGTTTTGGTGAGTATAGAATCTAAGATCAGTTCCCCACGTAGAAGCAGAGTCATTTCTTTGAGCTGATATTCCAGAGAGGTGATTGCTTCCTGTTCTAAACCAAACTCCAATAGATTCATTACCGTTGTTAGTGTTTTCTATCATGACTCCTTTCATCGTGCTGGTTGAAATGGCTTCACCTCCTGATATATTAGCGCCTACGTCTGCAACCTGTAATTTCCATCCTAATGAATCATAATCTACGTTCACGCCTAGTCTGTTTTGAACATAAGCGTAACCGTTTTGATAAACTTTAAAGCCTTGCTCAGTATATCCGGCAAAGCCCATTGCAAAATAGCTTTTAGCTGCAGCGCTAGGAACCATACCCAGCCAACCGTCAATGATAGAGCTGTCAGTGAATGTGATCTTAGTTATACCTCCACTAGTAAAATTCGTAAGCCTTATCATGGACGGTATGTTTGTCCAGTTGTTTGTGTTCGTTATTTGTATACCGAATCTCTCATTATTCCATCTAGTAGTAGTACCAATGAATACACCAGTTGGATTCAAAAAAGCTACAGTACCATTAGCCTCAATGTAGATTTTAGGATCGCCCGAAGAATACGAGTAAATGTAGCCAGAACCACCGTCTGCTCCGATTATTGTGCTATTGTTACTGCCGAATTTTACGCTTCCAGCGTTGTCTATCAGCATTTTCACTGCATCAGTACCTGTAGTGAAATAAATGCTGCCTGCACCGCTGTTAGCAGTAGATCTCATACCAAAACGAATACCGTAGTTCTCCCAAACCATGAACTGAGCAGTGCCGAATTTAGACTTGCCGAGCAACTGAGCATTCGTTGCTCCGCCTGTGCCAGTATTACCGTTTTCGTATTTTAGAGTGCCTTCGTTGTCATTGGCCGTAGTCGTGTAGAAGGCTGCAGCTGTCCCTGTGAAATATAAGCCGCTTCCAGCGCCAGCTATATTGAGTCTATCACCGCTTCTGTCATATCTAATAGATCCTCTGGCCGTAAGAGAGGATTCAGTTAAAAATTCAGCTATGAGATTGTCACCTGTTGTGCCGTTGTTCCAAAACTTGGCTGCCCACCCGCTGGTGCTGCCGCCTGTGAATTGAGCAATGATTGGAGTGTTTGTGCTTGAAGTTACGGCTAATTTTTCATTAGACTGTAGAGCTGCGGTAGTGCCCATCAGTATCTGTCCGGTGCCGGTGATCTTCAATGCACCGCCCGAGATGCCAGGTCTATCAAAAACTACGACACCTGGCGCCACAGAAAGAACTGTATTATCTACGTGATCCGAGCCTCCTCCGATACGAACCATACCTGTTCCAAAATACGTATTAGAGTAAGCTATGCCTGCATCTCCCGTCGTCAGATACTGATCGCTCGCTGATGATGGTGTCACTCTTACTCCAACGTTACCGTTGGTTCTAAGAGTGCTCGCAAAGGTGGCCGCTGCTGTTGATGTGAGAGTTAAAGCTACATCTGCGGTTGAACCGTTTCCGTTAACCAGCAAGAAAGTGCTGCCTGCTCCGGTGCCTTTATCGAGCTGTCCAATATAGGTATCGCCGCCGACATTTTGAAATACAGACTTACCCGAAGTAGCATCCCAGAGCTCCAGAATGCCACGAGCAGAACCTTTGATAACGACACCCCGAGTTCCGCTGTGAAGGACTGGCGCATCTGCAGTCCCCAGCATCACGCTGCCACCGTGGAGAAATATGTAACCTCCGGATCCTCCTGTGTTGTTAGCTCTGATATGATAGCTGCTGTATGCGTTTGTGTACACACTATTCGCATACGCGTATATTGTCAAGTTATTGCTCACTGCGGCATTCCCAGTAAAAAAGTAGTATTCGCCAGAACCGTTATCTGTTGCACTAGAAATAAAACGATTGGAAGTAGTAATGCCGGTTGCAGTTAAATTACCGCCGGTACTGAAAGTAAAAGGTGTGCTTGGAGATCCTCCGTTGTAATAGTTGATCCTAAAATTATTATTGATTTCTAGAATGATGCCAACTGTTCCAGTAGAAGTGTAATATAGTTTATGTGTGACGTCTGAATTGCCTCTCAGAAAAAGTCCGTTGTTGTCTGAGGCTCCTAATTTACCGAGAGTTTGTAGATCACTTTTGAATTCAGCAGATCCTGTCCTTTGAAAAGCTAGAGTCACTATAGAAGGAGCAGCACCTGCTGAAGATGACCGTAAAAGATTGAAATCACCAGATATGACGTCTTCAGTCAAAAAAGACCAGTTTCTTCTGTCTGTGCCTGACAACTCAGTATACCATTCGATGCCGCCTCCCATCGCAGTACCACCATTTGCCCTTATCTGAGGCTTAGTACCAGCGTAAACTTCTAACCTAGCGTCAGCTCCAGCTTTTCCGATACCTAATCTCTTATCAGTATTATTCCAGAACAGATTATTATCGCCGGCTTGAGAATTAGTTCCAGTCCAAAAAGAAACTTGACCGCTAGTTCCGCTACCTGTTACCTGGCTAGCTGGGCTCGTACCTGAGGTTCCGCTAGTTCCACCTGGGCCCTGCCCTCCTGAAGTTCCACTAGTGCCTGAAGAACCGCTGTTTCCGCTCGTTCCACTAGTTCCACTCGGTCCCTGCCCTCCGCTCGTCCCTGCAGTTCCGCTCGATCCACTAGTTCCCGAAGTTCCACTAGAACCCGATGTCCCGCTTGTTCCCGAAGAACCGCTAGTTCCACTCGTGCCGTTCGGACCTTGAAGACCTTGCGGTCCCTGTAAACCTTGCGGCCCAGTCGAGCCCTGAGGTCCGAGAGGACCTTGTGGTCCCTGTGGTCCAATTCCGCCTGAAGTTCCGCTCGTTCCACCAGTTCCGATAGGTCCCTGGTTTCCCTGTGGTCCGGTCGGCCCCTGAGGACCGATGCCGCCTGATGTTCCAGCAGTTCCGCTTGAACCACTAGTCCCTGAAGTACCGCTGCTGCCCGAAGTTCCGCTAGTTCCACCAGTTCCGCTGCTGCCTGAAGTTCCGGCAGTTCCACTAGATCCGCTCGTACCTGTCGTCCCTGAAGTGCCGTTAGGCCCCTGAGATCCCTGTGGTCCGATCGGCCCCTGTGGACCTTGTGGACCTTGGACTCCTTGTGGCCCGATCGGTCCCTGTGGACCCTGCGGTCCGGTGATTCCTGAAGTACCGCTCGTTCCGGTAGCTCCGCTCGTTCCAGACGAGCCGCTCGTTCCCGAAGTTCCAGCGGTTCCGCTGGAGCCTGAAGTTCCACTCGTGCCGCTCGTGTCGGCTTTGATCCAGCTCGTTCCATTGAAGGCGTAGAGCTGAGAATCTGCGACAGCGTAGACTAGAGACCCAGTTGGGACTCCTGCGGTCCTGAGACCTGCGACGTTCGCGGTGGTTGGAATGCTGATGCCCTCGTTATCAGTGGAGAGGGCGATCCCAGATGTATTTGATATGCGGTATCCGGCCAAAACTAGATTTGCTTTGCTTATCTATCTAAGCGAAATCTTCATCGAGAAAAAGATCAATATCCAAAGCGAGATTTCTGAGTGTTAAAATTTTGAGAAATTTCAGATCCTGAAAGAACCTTGCTGTACATTCGAGAGATTGCTATCCTACCGTTATAAAGAGATAAAGGTGAGCCGTAAGCTGCTCCGACGTTCAATTGGCCTGAACCGCTATAAACTGTTTCTACGCTCGATCCCGGCGTCTGTAAGACTCCGTTGGCATAGAACTGTTTGTCGTATGTTGAATTGTTGTAAGTAAAGACCCAGTGGTACCAAACATTATCTGACGGACGATAATTATTCATGTAATCGTTATCGTTGCTGTATAAACCAAAGATCATTCCGCGAGATCCGCTAGAGTAAATTATGTGAAGTCCTGCGCTCTGAGCTTGTGTCCCTTGACCAAAGACGCCAAAAGATGTACTATCAACCATATAGAACCAGCCTTCTAAAGACCAGTTTCTCTGGAGATTCTGCGAGCCCATGTTAATGTAGCCTGAGCTAGAAGCCAGAGATCCTCCGTTAGAACTGTTGTAAGAAGTAGAGACTGCTGTTCCGTTAGAAGATCCTACTAGATCATAGACAGTGCTTCCAGCTCTTGGGTAAGAAGCTGTGAAACCTGCGTCCCAACCAAAAACGAGACTGTCGAGAACAATGTCCTCATAGTCTCGATTGACTGCTATAGAATTCGTTAGTCCCGCAACATAGCTTAGAGCGTCTCCTATCGTGGATGGATTTCCGCCTAGAGTTCTTGCATAAGCGATCATCTGAGTGTCATTTGCAGGCGTGACCATGCTGGGCGTATTTGCATTGGAAGGCACGGTGTAGACTGTGTACGCTGAAGGTGGAGTGATCCCATTCCAATAACCAGTGCTTGAGGTCGGTCCGTATTCAAGGTCTCTCGTACCGATGAGAACGTTTCCCTTCTTTAAGGCTCGGCTGCTGTCAGCTGTAGTGCTATATTTGATCTTGTTAGGCATCTTAAGATTTCAAAAGTTTTTCCAAGCTGTTTATTCGTTCACCTTGAGAAGCGATCGTCGCCTGTTGTTCCTTGATAGCTTCAATGAGAAGTCCGACCAGGTTACCGTATTTCACTCCGTATTCGTCTGTATCCTCAGCGTAAGAAACTGCTTCTGGCACTATTTCTAATACTTCCTGTGCAATGACACCGAGATTTCTTTTCTTAGATTCATCATCTATTCTGTTATAGAACACACCTCTTAAGCCTGAAACTTTATCGAGAGCATTGTCTATGGTGGTGATGTTTTCTTTCTTTCTCCTATCAGAATATGCCGTTATGTCAGAAGTAGCATAAATTTGGCCTGTCACATAAAGTTTATATGAAGTGCTGAATGATGTGCTGCCTATCGAGCAAGTTCCTGCTTCATAGTTAATATACACATGACTCGTGTTTGGACATGCGAGAGCATTATAGCCGCCTGAGTGTATAGTTACAGCATAGGGGCTGTCGGCTTGAGAATATATGTACTCTCCTGTACTAGCATTTCCAGTATTTGTCCATGCGATTTTTGTCCCTCTATCAAGAATAATACCATAAGTAGTTGTCGCATCAGCAACTCCTGCACCCCTAACTTGAAGTCTACCGTCTGTAGTGTTTTCTGTGCCTATTGTAATACGTCCTGAAGGCACCAAGAAATTAGTAGCTGAAGCTAGAGAGACAACACCCACGCTATATCCTGCTATTGAATCTGTATATAATGCGTTTCCTGTTCTTACATATATGCTGCCCGATACATCTAGTTTAGCCAGGGGATTAGTAACTCCGATACCTACGTTGCCTCCAGTAGCAATAGTAAAGTAATTAGTTGGCCAATTAGAAAATGTGCTCGGTGCATTATTAGCTCTATAACCGATTCCAAACGAGTCTCCATTTCCCCAGGCTGCTGTTACTTGGCCTACTTGCCAGCTGTGAGCAGCTGAATCGCTGTAAAATAAAACTGTAGCCCTGTCACCACCTGTGGAACCAGTTGAAAATTCAGATACGATTCCGTAACTGTGGTCTCCTCGAGTGTTTCTGAATTTTGCTGCGGGATAATAAACACCTCCGCTAGCGTAGGTGTTGCTTATATTTAATAAACCTTCAGTTTGTACGGCAGCACCGATTGCCTGAAGCCGAGTATAGAAATTAGCCCTATCTCGTAAAAAATCAACTACACTCGTTCTTGCCGAAGAGCCTCCGCCATCGCTTACTTGAAACCTAAATCCACTCTGTGTAGCTGCAGAAGAAACAGCCGTTTGGATAGCATTCGTTTCGGCATTATTACCCGAATACTGTGCAATAAAAGCGTTTGCAAAAGTGCCATCTACTCCCGTAGATGTTGCTGTAACTGTCCCTGTATTTACAAGATTACCCGAAATGTTAACTCCACTCGTTGTTGTCTGAAGCCTAAGCACATTTGCAGCATACAAAGAAACAGTGTGATCGTTTTCAGCTCCTGAACTATTCGTTACTACGATACAATTATAAGCTCCTGCTGCTCCACCTCTAATGTGAATGCCTCTATACGTATTCCATTTTATTCCATCAAAACCGCCAGGTGAACCCGTTCTTGTTGTTGGCCCTCCATAGTAGTCATTCCATAAAATATGATTTGTATCAGAGCCTGAATTGAACCAAATTCCGTTATTGTTCTGCGTTCTCTGCATCCCAATACCGCCTGCACCTATAATCAATTGGCCAGTCATCGTATCACCGGCCTTTGCTACGTATAAAGCAGCATCTGGAGATGTTCCTGATGACCCGGAAGTTCCGCTGTTTCCGCTAGTTCCCGAGGTTCCGCTTGAACCACCTGGGCCCTGTCCACCACTCGTTCCACTAGTACCGCTGGTTCCTGATGCGCCTGAAACACCACTTGTCCCTGATGAGCCGCTAGGTCCTTGTCCACCACCTGGCCCCTGAGGGCCTTGAGGACCCTGAGGGCCTTGAGGACCCTGAGGACCTGTGTTGCCCTGTGGTCCGATAGGACCTTGAGGTCCCTGAATACCGCTAGTTCCTGCTGTTCCACTAGAGCCTGATGTTCCGCTTGTCCCTGATGACCCAGAAGTCCCGCTATTTCCTGAAGAACCAGAAGTTCCAGACGTTCCACTAGTACCTGACGCACCTGAAACCCCACTAGTTCCACTAGATCCGCTCGGTCCTTGGAATCCCTGTGGCCCTTGAGCTCCTTGAGGCCCAGTCGAACCCTGTGGCCCGATCGGCCCCTGGTTGCCCTGCGGCCCTTGAGCTCCGCTCGTACCACTCGTACCGCTAGTTCCAGCTGTTCCGCTAGATCCACTAGTTCCGGCTGTTCCGCTTGATCCACTGGTCCCAGCTGTTCCGCTAGAGCCTCCAGTTCCTTGCGGTCCAGAGTTTCCCTGCGGCCCGATTGCACCTTGTGGACCCGTAAAACCCTGTGGGCCGTTAGGTCCCTGTGGCCCTTGAGGACCGATCGGACCGGTGGTTCCACTAGTTCCTGCAGTTCCCGAGGTTCCGCTAGATCCACTGGTCCCAGCTGTTCCGCTAGAGCCTGAAGTTCCAGCAGTTCCCGAAGAACCGCTAGTTCCTGCGCTGCCTGAGGAACCGCTAGTTCCTGCGCTGCCTGAGGTGGAAGCTCGGACCCAGCTCGTTCCGTTGAAAGAGTAGAGCTGGTTGTCACTCGTGCTAAATATGAGAGATCCCGTAGGAACGCCCGCGGTCTTGAGACCAGAAGTCCCGTTCGCGGTAGGAATGCTGATTCCTTCGTTGTCAGTGGAAAGGGCAATGCCCGATGTGTTCGATATGCGGTATCCGGCCAAAACTAGATTTGCTTTGCTTATCTATCTCTTTCGAGATCTTCAATTCTCTGATTGAGTTCTTTGATCGCTTCGATGAGAATCGGGATGAGTCCCTTTTCTCTCACTGAATAGTAGCCGTCATTATTCAGCCTCACGAGCTCCGGGAGAACTTCTTGGACTTCTTGAGCGATGACTCCTATGTCTTCTTTGAGCTTGAGTACGAGATCTTCTTTCTTCCAATCAAATCGGTAGCCGTTGATCTTCTTCAAGATGCCGATCGGATCTTGGATCTTCTCTTTGATGTTCTTAAGACGAGCATCTGAAGGGGATCCATAAGCGATGAGATCACCTTTGACTGTGAGAGAACCTGAAGGATTGAGGTTGAATTTGACATTTATTTCTTCCCCAGTGTTTCTGACCATAATATAAAGACCTGATCCGTAGTGCCCACTGCTACCGTTCTCTTTGTACTGCTTAATGATGGCACCTGTAGTGATCTCGTTGCCATCGTACTTGTAACCTAAAGCGATCTGGCCTCCGACGTTAGCAGCGAGGGCAGTCGTGTCTGCCATGACAAGCCCTCCTCTAAAAGGATTCGTGAGATTAGTACCAATCGGCCCGTAGAAAGCTGCAGTGTAACCGTCCGAAGAGTAACCTTTAATTAAAGAACTTCCAGCGTCGCCAAAGGTAGTGGAATAAGAAGCGGTGTTGACCGAGAAACTGCTAGAGATATAAGTTGTACCGCTCACGGCGAGTCTATAACCCTGATCGGTGCTATATCCCAGATTGAGGTTACCGTTGCTTCTGAGGAACATTCTCGGGGTCGTGATACCGTTGGCTGCATCTGTCGTAGTACCCCACCAAAATCCACTACCTGCATCAGAACCTGAAAAATCTTGGATTGCGAACTGAATAGATTCTCCGTAAGTGTTGGCAGCAGCGGCCGTATATTCTTTGAAGCCCATGAACCCGTTTCTACCGTTGTCGGTGAAGAGCAGACCTTGCATAATACCGGTACTGTCTGATCTCGTCCTGAATTCTAAGTATTGGTTACCGTTACTGTCTATTAGTATTGCACTATTGGCTGATGAGCCTGTAGCACCGGTTGGAGCTCCAGTATAAACATGTAGCTTTCTATCAGGTGAACCTGTACCTACTCCTACATTGCCTGAAGTGTTTAGATAGAGATCTTCAACGACTTCTCTGGCAGAAAGTGACAATCCCATATTATGAGATGATAGGGGAGAAACTTGAGCATATAAATTGAGATCCGAATAGTTTGCATTCAGATAAAGCTGTTTTCCATTTCTTTCAAAAATAACCCAACCAGAAGTTCCGCCTTTTACGAAGAGAGGATTTCCTGAAGCTCCGCCGTCGACGTGCAATCTATAGCTAGGTGTCGTTCCTATGCCGACATTACCGCCATCTGCTTTGATCATCATTCTGGTGACCATAGTGCCTCCGACGTTCTGCCTGAAACGAATGTCTCCGAATTCTTGTCCTGATGTGACTTGATATGTGTTTTGTAAGAATGCCACAGCCGAATTGGGATGGTATCTCATCTCCATTCCTACGCCGGAAGTCCACCTAGAAGCAACAACTGCGTCGTTAGCTGCATTAGATGACATTGAAACAAGAAGGGAGTTTTCAGCTAAAGATCTTATCGATCCCATTACATCTAACTTGTAACCTCCGTCACCCGTGGTGCCTATCAATACGTTACCGTTATTGAGAACTCTCATCCTCTCAGAGTAGCCAGCGGTGACGAATCTAATGTTAGCATCGTTTGCCATGATCAAAGCATCCTTACCACCTCTGACAAACATTCCCATCGAATCGCTATAGGGCGAACCTCCAGCTGAGTATACTACAAAATCCAAATAAGCTCCGCTGGCGGTATCTCTGATCCAACACCTGTCTGCTGAATTGGCTCCGTCAGCTGTGACAGTGGCAGCCCACGCTCCGCTAATGTTTATTCTCTTACCTGCGTCGAATGTAGTAGTTCCTACCGCAACGCGCCCAGTCGTAGATTGGACTGCGATGTCAGCTTCTATTCCTGTAGAAGTACCCCGGCCGAAAGCAATTATGCTTGAATATGCGTTTAGAGCTCCAATAGTCGTCGAATCGTCTCCGCTGAACTGTATCGGTGCATAAGTCCCTGTGACTATGAATCTAGAGCCTACTTCATTTCCACCTTTGACGTGAAATTTATAGCTAGGCGTGATTCCGATTCCTACCTTGCCGTCAGGTAACCAAGTTTGAACAAATCCAGCTGTATCTTGATAGAGATAAAAATTATTGGTGCTATTATTGTCCAGCTGGAACCACCATTTATTGCTGCCAGCTGTGCTGAACTGAAGATTGGCTTCTCTATCGGTTGCACTTCTATCGATTCTGATGCCGCTGTTATCATTACCGGCAGTTGAATTGTAGACTGTGAGCTGCTTATCGGGTGTCGTAGTCCCGATTCCTAGCCTTCCATAGGGATCGAGGGTCATTTTAGTGCTCAAGCTGTCTCCTGAGACCCTGACTTGGAATTTTAAGCCTGAGCTGTAATCTCCAGAGGTCCCATTCAGCTTGTACATCTTGATGATCGCGCCCTCTGTATAATCTCCGGCTGAAGTGTATTTGTAACCTAGAACAAATTGACCTCCGACTCCAGCCTCCATCGCGGTCGTGTCATATTGTCCGATGCCGGTTCTCACGTTATCGGAAGGACCGATAGCCCAGTAAGAGTAGATAGGATAGTTGATCGTCAGAGAAGAGCTTAAATTAACTGTGTTGAACGTAGGACTGTCTGTAGTCCTCACGTTCTGGTTCATATTGTAAGCGTAAGGAGAGTTCGAACTGTTGAGGACGTAGGCTGCAGTCCGACTCTGTTCTACTGTGTCGAAGGAAGTCGCGAAAGAGACGCTCCATCCGGTAGCCCAGACATCATCGTAGTTGCTATAACCGCCTTGCATATCAGTAACGAAGACCTGAGGATAAGTCCAACTGCTGTTAGTTTCTCCGATCCAGACGCAATCACTCGTACCGTCTCGGCCGAATCTGACAGTATAATTGCTTCCAATGTCGGTAGTGTTGATCGCAAAGATGTTATACCAATCTCCCAAGACGTAATTGTAGCCTCCGATGATGAACTCATGAGAATAGCCAGTAGTATATTGATAGACTCTGACAGTAAACATTAGCATCGTCGAAGAATTGTTCTTCGCAATTGGGAGCTTGATCTTGATAGCTCCTGTTACCGAAGAAGAGCTAGTCTGATAATAGGCTCCTCCGGGCTTAACTATTCTGCCGTTTCCCGTGTCACCGATCCCTCCGTTGACTCCTAAAACACTCCCGTCGAACTGGAGATTGGCTTCACCATTAAAAGGCGTACTACCGTTTCCAGTCGCAGTGACGACGTAATTATTGACGTTATTAGTAATTGCTGAGGCTGCGGAAGTACCGCTCGTACCGCTCGTACCTGATCCACTCGTACCTGAAGTCCCGCTGTTTCCACTCGTTCCACTCGTTCCACCGGGCCCTTGCCCTCCACTAGTTCCCGAAGTTCCATTAGGTCCCTGTGGACCCTGCGGCCCAGTATTACCTTGCGGTCCAATAGGACCTTGAGGCCCTTGAGGCCCTTGCCCTCCGCTAGTTCCGCTCGTTCCTGCAGATCCTCCACCACCCTGTGGACCTTGCGGCCCCTGTGGACCTTGTGGACCTTGGACTCCTTGAGGTCCGATCGGCCCCTGTGGACCTTGTGGCCCTGCTATGCCGCTTGTACCGCTAGTTCCTGCTGTTCCACTAGAACCTGATGTCCCTGCAGTCCCGGATGAGCCGCTCGTTCCACTGGTCCCGCTCGTTCCACTGGTCCCGCTCGTCCCTGAGGATCCACTAGTCCCACTGGTTCCAGAAGATCCCGAAGTACCGCTAGTTCCACCGGTTCCGCTGCTGCCTGAAGTTCCGCTCGTTCCGCTGGAACCGCTCGTTCCAGAAGTCCCGCTGGTTCCGCTAGAACCCGAGGTACCGCTAGTTCCGCTAGAACCCGAGGTTCCTGAAGTCCCATTGGTGCCTGAGCTCCCAGCAGTGCCAGCCGAGCCCGAAGTTCCTGAAGTTGAGGCCCGGATCCAACTTGTTCCGTTAAATGCGTAGAGCTGATTGTCCCCAGTGTTATAGACGACAGAACCGGTCGGGACTCCTGAAGTCCTCAGCTGGTTCACGTTGCTGACTGTGGGAAAGGATATGCCCTCATTATCTGTGGAGAGAGCAATTCCTGAAGTATTTGATATTCTATATCCGGCCATCGATAGTTCTTTGGAGGACAGATGCTAACTGTCTCTTTAGACTATCTATCTCTCCTTGTTGTTCCTTATTCTGCGTGGAGAGCTCTTTTACTGCTTCGATGAGAAGTCCGACCATGTTACCGTAAGCCACTGAAAGATTTCCGTTATCGTCTTCGCTGACGACTTCTGGAATGACCTGCTGGACTTCCTGTGCGATGACTCCGATTTTGAGATCGTCTTTATCGGAATTTTTCATTCGGTAGCTGACACCTCGGAGCTTAGAGACTTTGTCCAGAGCAGATTCTAGAGTCTGGACGTCTTTCTTCATTCTCATATCAGAGTAAGCGATGATGTCTCCAGTTGCTCTGATTTCACCGGTGACATCCAACGCATAAGAAGGTTGGTTCTGGACCACACCAACTCGTCTCTTAGCAGTGACTACAAAAGCCGGGCCGTTGTCGTTGACGCAGTTGATCATCAGAGCGTTATTAGCATAAGTGTCAGCGTCTGCGATTCTACCCGTATTGATCTGAAGTAGTCCTGATGTTGTAGAAAAAGAGCTCGGACCGTCACCTGAAATGTCTTCGATTCTGATAGCCGGTGTAGACTTCCAAGTTCCTGGAGCGGCTGATGTACCTGATCTGAGTATCGCTAAAGAGTATGCGTTTCCGTCACTAGCGTCATTTCTTCCGATAGTGAGATATTCCCCAGGTGCAGTAGTGCTTATCCCTATTAAGCCGTTAGTCTGAATAGTTAAGTAATTAAAATCTCTAAAATCCCCGTAAACATCATTAGCTATCTTAAATTTGGAGCTATCAGTTTTATCTACTCCTGCGACCCATGCAGTGTTATTCATGTCGAAGAAGACAGTAGCATCCCCGGTTGAGCCTGCGCCACCTCCCTCAGGATTAAGAATTAACCCCGCTGAGCCTGCACCATCTATGTTTTTTACTCGAGCTCTCACTGCTGAAGTACTGTCAACTATATCCAGCTTTACTGCAGGGTTTGAAGCGCTAGCGCCTATCCCCACATTACCACTTCTGAAGATCATGTATCTGTCGGCGGAAGAAGAATCTCCGATCGCTCCATAAGAAGAGTTGGCTGAGAGGACCATGTTCTCGGTAGTTCCACATTCAAATCTCAACTGAGGTCTATTTGCTACGGCCGAGCTTATCTTGATTCCGCTATCTGCACCGAAAACTTCGAGAGGATTATCTGGAGCGTAGCCGGTGTTAATTCCTACTCCGCTAGGAGTGACTCTCATCCTTTCTGTAGCAGTGGAGTTACCGCTTATAGTGTTAAAAGTAATTCCTCCATCATCAGTCGTCGAGTCTACGCCTAGAACTCCGATGGATGCTTTATAGAATCCGCCTCTAGCCAACATGTAAATTGCTCCAGTATTACCAGTCCCTCTTCTGTCCCCGTAGAAAAGGAAGGATCCAATTCCGGTAGTGTTGTCTGAGACGAGCACCTTGTTACCTGAAGATAATGCAATCCCAGTCACCGATCCACCAATGTCTGCGTTAGTGGCATTAACCAGGAGGGTTCCTGTCGCGGTGATTCTCGCTCTTTCCCCCATGGCAGATCCGTTGTACGTTCCAAAGATGATCGGCCTAGCTGCATCAGTTCTCGCTGCTAAAAGAAGAGCTCCGAATCCATCTGAAGAAGCAGATTCTGTCATGAACATACCTGCATAAGGCACTCCGGCTACGCCGGTGTACTGTCCGCTGTCGAGTAAAAATCCGGTGCTCGAAGCGATCATGCCACCCACATACAATTTATACGTACTGAAATATGAGGTAGACCCAATGGAAGTATTTCCGTTAGGAAAAATGACTACGTTGGTCTGCACCGTAGTTGTATTGACTGCATTGTAAAACTCAGTTCTTTGTGGAGCAAAAGTATTTGCAGTACCGAAAGTATCATCTTTCACAAATCTTATGCCTGCACCGAATTTTGCTTGGTTAGGACCTGCACCATGAAAAGCCCAACCTTCCATTGAGAAGATGGTATCACCGCTGTTCACCGAAACCGGAGCTGCGACAGTACCTCTAGACTTGTAACCTTTTAAGCCTGCACCTTCAGCGTTGTCTGCTGAATAATACATTCCAATCGGAGTGTTAGAGTTTTGAGTGAGAACCATCGTCAGCGGATTGGAAGATCCGTACGTGTAACCGCCTGTCGTAATAGTTCTCGATACTCCAGTTTCTCTTACAGTATAAAGTATGCTCGTTGCTGAAGTCGAGTTATTGTTCGTCTCAAAGTCTATTCCACCAGTAGAACCGTTGACTGAAAATTGATAGAGAGGAGTTGTTCTGACTCCAACAAAACCGTTCTGGTTCAAAGTTAAAGGAGTCGCTGTATCTCCTTCAAATATCATGTCACCAGCTCCCATGTTCATGTAGAAGCTGGTACCGTTATTGTACAGATAGCCTTTTAACACATTGTTTACGCCGAATGCGAGTATAGAGTTAGAAGCTCCGTTGATGGTTATGTTACCTCTGTTTGAAGCTGCTGAGAGAGCAGTGGAACCGCCTACCACAAAATTTCTTTGGCCGCTTGTGGCTGCCTTGAAAGCAGCTATTTGCGTATTGTTAGCACCTACAGCAATATCTCCATCTGCAGTGTTCCAGAGTTCCATGTTGACTCCGTTATGATACACATAACCTTTTTCGATACCGTCTACAGTCATCTGCATTATCGAGCTCGAAGAGCCGTTTACCACAAGATTGCCACGGCCTGCTGCATTATTTGGTATCGTTGTCGAATTTAAGCCGATCAGAAAATTAGTTCTATCAATTCCCGGTGTGTCTACGACGAAGCCCCCACCATCTACAGCCTGTATTCTTCCTAAAGTTCCATCTGCATTAGTGAAAGCAATGAGAGAATCTCCAGTAGTTGTCGTATTGTGTATTCTTAGAATGTCTTCGTGACCTCCGAAAAATTCTACTTTGTAACCGCTACCTGATGATGAACCTACTACAAAATTTCCGGCGTTAATATAAGATGTGCCTGCTGTATCTGAGTCTAATCTGATGCGTAGTGTTCCTTCGTTATACAACCACAGATTACCCACATCAGTGGTTCCTGTAGTAGTGTCTCCGAGCATTGCAGTGGTGTTCGCAAGGCCCTGCATTTTTAATAGAGGGCTGTCTACACCATTTCCTTTTATGTAGAGAGAAATACCGCTGACTGGTGTTGCTCCTATTCCTACAATTCCACCGAAATAATTCAAGCCACCTGATGAATAGATCGAATAGTTAGTGCTGCTACCACTAGTCTGATTGGCTATGTAAAGAGCGTAGTTGTTAGCTATAGTGGCACCCGATAGCTTTTCAGCTGAAGGGATATAAACACCAAAGGCGTTAGTTACGGCCGTATTTGCTTTAATTCTCGCATTTGCAAAAAGAGCATAATTGTCTCCAGTACCAGCCAGCTGAGGATCACATAATAGTGCATATTGATTTGTTCCGCTAGTGATAGCTCCACCGATGAAGATTGATGCGTAAGTCTGATCACCACCGGCAGTTCCTACTGCTAACCTGGAATCAGAGAGTAGAGGAAGAGTGTTTATTCTGACTGTGCTTCCGTCGTCTGTGACGTTTGCGTTTGTTAGAGTGTTAGAATCACTCCATTTTGCTAATCTGTTAGCTGTGCCGCTTCCATCAACTACACCGCCTGCAGTTTCAATGACATTACCGCTTGAATCGACCGCGAGGTTATAAGCTACAGTTCCGGTGAAGGTTCCTGAACCATATTGATTAAATCTGACCTGGCCAGTCCTCAATAAACTGAGAGTGTATAAAAAATCTGTACTTATGAACGTACCGCTCGTCTTATTTACAAAACCGAAAGATTTAGATGTTGCGCTGCCCTGGCCTGCCCAATTTTCAAAATATGGGTAGCCTGAATTGGGTGCGGTAATAACTCCCGCCAATTCTCCTGTAAAATAACCGCCTTCGATCCAAGAATGGTTAGGAGTGTTGGCTGAAGCCACAAAATAGTTAGCATCTGCAGGGATAGTAGCATTATTCCTCGTGATTCTAAGGCTAACGCTCGTAACATTGGAGCTACCTACTTGTAGATCTCCGCTAAAAAGTCCGCTTCCATTAGCTGCAAATTTAACGCCTTGATCAGTGTTCCAACCGACCATAAGGTTGGCAGCATTGTTGATGTAGTTCAGCTTAGTTGGAGCAGCAGAAATAACGGTGTCGACGGTTCCGCTCGCTTTGCCGTAAAGAGTTAAAGTACCACCGTTAGTTGATGCTCCATCTTCATAGAGCTCAGCGGCGAGAGTTTGAATGTCGTTAAAATACAGTCTGAATCTTCTGTAAGAATCGACCCAACCAAAAACTGACAATGTATCGCTAGCTGCGTTCCATGTCAAACCGCTCTCTCCTGTGATAGCTGATGATGAAGACCAATATGCAATTTGACCTTCTGTTCCAGAACCTGTGACCTGGCTGGCGGGGCTGGTTCCGCTGGTTCCCGCAGTTCCACTAGTTCCCGATGATCCTCCAGGCCCTTGAGCGCCTGAAGTTCCGCTCGTTCCGCTAGGTCCTTGTACTCCCTGCGGTCCCTGCGGTCCCTGTGGTCCCAGAGGTCCTTGAGGCCCAGTCGCGCCTTGTGGTCCGATTGCACCTTGTGGTCCGATTGGTCCTTGAGGGCCCTGTGGTCCACTCGTTCCGCTCGTTCCTGTAGTTCCGCTCGTCCCTGCAGTTCCGCTAGATCCACTCGTCCCAGTGGTTCCGCTCGTTCCCGCGGTTCCGCTCGTTCCTGAAGTTCCGCTAGAACCCGAGGTTCCACTAGTCCCACTAGACCCAGAAGTCCCACTCGTCCCAGAAGAGCCGCTCGTTCCGCTGGTCCCTGAAGTACCACTCGAACCCGAAGTTCCGCTCGTTCCTGTAGAACCGCTTGTGCCTGAAGTGCTGGAAGTTCCCGAGGTTCCTGAAGTGCCGGTCGAACCGGAGGTCCCCGAAGTAGAAGCTATGACCCAACTCGTACCGTTGAAGCCGTAGAACTGGTTATTTGCTGTGTTGAAGACGATGGAGCCCGTAGGAACTCCAGTCGTCCTCAAGTTAGCAGGATTGGATGTTGTTGGAATTGAAACTCCCTCGTTGTCGGTGTTGAGGCCGATTCCCGAGGTGTTCGTAATCTTATAGCCGGCCAAAGTTTATCTTTTTCTTTGGCTATCTATCTAAGCTTAGATCATTGGATTAGGAGAAGGTGGAACGTAAGGACCTACAATAGTGAGGTTCAATTTTCCAGCTGCCCATTCAAAAGCGTAGTCGTTAGTCTGCCAAGCTTCGTACTCTGCGCCGGTCATTGTGAGGTAACCTTGGACTAGAGTCGCTTGGAGATAACCGTACTCTTGGCCGGTCGTAGGCTCAGAAGTAGAGAAGATGCTGTAGTTGAAGCTCGCCTGGTTGAAGAGGTTGTCGCTGTTGCACTGTAAAGAAAGGACTGTGCCTTCTGTTTCAGTTCCGTTGTACCAAGCCAAAATTGGCTGGATTACTTTCATGTTGTTTCCTTGTGTCATTGCTGGCATGTTACTGCTTTATTTTTGTCTATTTATCAAAGAATTGAGAATAGTTTCAAATTCTCTGTTCTTTTCTTCAAGTTTTTTGTTCTGTGCTGAGAGCTCCTTGATCGCTTCTACGAGAAGAGCTGTGACATTGCCGTAAGAGACTCCGTAAATATCAGAATTGAGATCATGAGTGACTACTTCAGGTAAAACATCGAGAACGTCTTGAGCAATAAAACCTATTTTTGTCGATTTGTCAGCATCTGCATCGGTTCTATTGTAAGTGATACCTTGAAGAGATAGGGTCTTATCTAAAGCGTTTTTGATTGGTTGAACGTTGGTCTTTAATCTTCTATCTGAGTATGCTACGATGTCACCACCGGCTGTTAGCGTACTTTCAAAATTAGCAGTTGCATTGGCGTTTAGAGTTAACACCTTTGAACCTGATGTAATACTTTCAGAATTACAGTTTACTCTAAATTCTAAAAGACCGCCCGTATTTGTGTTACCTGCTAAAATGTAGTTACCTCCGTTATTACCAAATTGCAAAACTCCTATCGCACCTGCCAAAGACCTAAGTGAAGTGTTATAACTTCCACCATATCCGCCTCCTCTTAATCTAAGTTCAGAAGTTCCGCCTACTGTTGAAACGATAGAACCGCTTGTACTAATAGTACTTGCAACGTCTAATGCTCCATAAAACTGAGCATTGCCGGTTGTATTTAATCTCAAGACCTGCGTTCCTGATAAACCTTGATAAGCTAAGCCTGATGGACTTCCGTTTACATAGAATCCTAATGGTTGTGCCGATGTTGCAATGACGCCTAAACCATCACCAATGCTTAATGTCAATACTTGGTCATTGGTTGTTGCTTCACCATTCTTCTCAACCATTCTAAATGATGTAACATCATCTTGTTGTAAAACAAACGTATCGTAAGATTGTCTATTCCAAGCAGTAAATCCTGTATTACCAACATACAATGGCGTTTGTGCTGACGAGTAAGATGTATAATCAACAGTCAATCTGCCCGGGGCTGAGGTTACTCCAATTGCTAAATTTCCATCATTCGTTAATCTCATTCGCTCAGCAGTACTTCCTGAATTTCTTGTTTTGAAAATCATATAAAAGTTATCAGCTGAAGGAGCCCCCATTTCTATACCACCCCCATTAGTTTGTCCGCTTCCATAGAGCCAATTAATCCCACTTGTTACGTTAGCAGAACCCCCGTTAGCTATAGAAATAAAAGCGGTTTCATCTAATCCTACTTGTAGTTTGCTACTTGGTGCATCTGTTCCTATACCAATTCTACCATTTCCTCTTAATACTAACTGATTAGTATTACCACTTGCAGCACCCAACTTAAATAAAGTGTCATTTGATGTATAACCCGGAGAAACATACATCGTTCCTGTAGTAGCAGCTGATTGTGTATAGTCCATAACTATACCAAAGCCTGACGCCCCACCAACTCTTAACGAACCTAAATAATTACCTCCATCTGTTTCACAAACGTGAAGCATTGAAAGAGGATTAATTGCTCCTGTACCAATACCAACTCTTGCATTATAAGATGCACCTGCTGACACTTGGTACATCTTGAAAACAATCTTTGCCTCATCATCATCCCATCTTGCACCAAGAGTCATTGTACCTCCGTACTGCTCACCATCTGTTCTTAGATATAGCCCTTCAGTGTTATTAGAATCATAGAAGTTTATCTTAGCGATACCGTTAGCAGATGCTGCGAACGTTAATGTATTTGTACCTTGAGTATAATCTCCTATTGCAAACGAACCGAGAGAAGTTAACCCTCCGCTAAAATATGATATTTGATTAAAAGTAAACTGACCGCTGCTATTCCAACTGAGAAGAGTATTATACGAAGTATTTGCGGCGTTTGGAGTGATCCAGGTACAGACATTCTTCCAGACGATCTCTCCGCCGGCTCCGCTGAAAGCTCCGCTTGCGATGCCACTTACATCAACGCCTATACAGAGAGTCTGATAACCTGTTGGATTTGTTGGCCCAAGAATTAGTGTTTTATATCCATTGGGGTCATATCCAAACCCTGAGGGGTTCAATGCAGGTATTACACCGACGGTAATTGATGAGCTAAATGTAGCTGCACCGTTTCCGTTAAAATACAACTTAGCAGCTCCTGCGCTTATAGGATCTCCTCCTGCTGCATTAGATTGATAAATTCCAAAATCACTAGCAGCTAAATTCGTTGTAGCAAATCCCCAATTCTTAGTAGTACCGGCTGAACTAGTCATTTTTAAAGTAGTGACATCGTTCGTGGTAATTGTTATGCCACTCCCTGACGTTGTAGTAAATGTGGCCTGACCTATTGAATTAATGAATAAAGCATCTGTTGAACCGATAGTAAATTGAAAGCCTCCTCTTGTCGGGGAACTTCCATTTGCAGTTGCGTTGGTTCTGAACTGAATTTTGCCATACCCGTTTGCTGCGTCTGCTGCATTTTCCTGATGGTAAATTCTTGTAGTTGTATCATTTACAGAAATGTCAACCAAATCAAGGGCAGAGTTACCAATAAGTCTGAGTACTGTTCCTGTATCTAAGTTATTCCCACTACTACTTAATGTAAGTAGTTTATATGTTGCTCCTGATTGAGGTGCTCCTATTTGAGTATCTCCACTTGAAGCAACAGAGAATCTCCATTGAGCTGAAGAATCTCTACCAACATAAATATATTTGCCTGCCCCACTTGGCGCAACTGTTTGCAGTGCAATATCCGCATCATCTGATGCCCCATTTACATTTACTCTGCTACTAAACGTAGCCACACCACTCACCCTAGCCGTGCCATTTACATCAAGTTTAAATGTTGAATTAGCAGTTGTACCTACAAGTAAATTACCACCGTTAGGCTGTATTGCTAGGTAGTCGTAAGTACCTAAACTATTTGCTCTTGTTGATTGAATCCAAGAATAATCTAATGCTTCATTTGTTCCAAAATCAAGAACATTATAAAGTCCTGTTCCGCTTGAAAGTCTTAATACAGCACCTGTCGTAGTGCCGCTTGTAGCAGGTGTGCTATTTGCTCCTTTAATTATAAAAGCTGCTCCGTTTAAAGTACCTCCACCAAAATTACCCGTGCTAATAACAGTAAGAGCTGAACTAAAGGTAGCCGCTGCGTTAGAGGAGAGTGTTAGAGCCAATGTTCCATTTACAGAACTTAGAAAACTTGAAGTGGCATTAACATAAAAAAGCATTTGCCCACCTGCAAAGCTGTTGCCCGCAACGATGTAGTTTGCTCCGTTGTTACCTAATTGTAACACACCTTGAGCACTGCTCATAGTGGCAAATAATGATTTATAATTACCACTATATGCAGCAGGCGTAAGTGTTAGTGTTGAACCATTAATATCTACATTTTGATTAAATACGTGAACTCCGGTATCTGCATTGTAAACTAAGTTTGTGGCGTTATGTTGGATGTACGCTAATCTCGTCGAAGAAGCATTTATCCATTGAATGTAAGGAGTTGTACTTTTTACAGACAAAGGAGAACCGACTGTTACCGTTCCTATAAATTCAGCGGCTTGATTAAAAGTCATTCCTCCGCTGCTATTCCATTCAAATAGCTGATTGTAACCGTTATTAGATGAATTCGGAGTTTTGAAAGAACCTGCGCTTCTCCAAAAGTATTCGCTGCCGTAACCTGAAAAAGATCCGCTAGGGTTACCGCTCACGTCTACCCCGAAGGCTAAACTAAACACATTAGAAGAAGATAAACTCCCAATAGCTAAAGTTTTATAGCCACCCCCATATCCAAAATCCTTTTCTTGTAACCAATCGTAAGTGTAGTAGATCTTGCCCTTTTGCTGGAGATTACCTTCTACTGTTAAAATTGATCCATTGAATTGTAGATTAGCCTCACCGTTAAAAGGAGTAGTTCCATCTCCTGTTGCAGTAACAACATAGTTGTTTGTGTTGTTAGTGATAGCCGAAGCTGCTGAAGTTCCACTTGTTCCTGAAGAACCGCCAGGTCCTTGCCCGCCACCCGGCCCTTGTGGTCCCTGTGGACCCTGTGGACCGGTGTTACCCTGTGGACCTTGAGCTCCTTGAGGACCCTGGTTGCCTTGAGGGCCCTGACCACCGCTAGTTCCTGAAGTTCCGGTGGTACCGCTCGTACCGCTCGATCCGGCATTTCCCTGTGGCCCTTGTGGTCCCTGAGGTCCAGTATTTCCCTGAGGTCCGCCCGGTCCGATAGGTCCCTGTGGACCTTGAGGTCCTAGACCTCCCTGTCCTCCGCTCGTTCCGCTCGTTCCCGGAGTTCCACTAGTACCCGCAGTTCCAGCAGAACCGCTAGTTCCGGCTGTGCCCGAAGAGCCGCTAGTTCCACTCGTTCCTGCAGTTCCGCTAGAACCTGAAGTTCCTGCAGTTCCGCTAGAACCTGATGTACCACTGGTTCCACTGCTACCGCTCGGACCTTGGACTCCTTGTGGACCTTGGATCCCTTGCGGACCTTGAGCACCTTGAGGCCCAGTCGCGCCTTGCGGTCCCTGAGCTCCCTGCGGCCCGGCTGGACCCTGTAGACCAGAGGTTCCACTAGAACCTGATGTTCCAGCAGTTCCGCTAGAACCCGATGTTCCTGCGGTTCCTGAAGAACCTGAAGTTCCTGCAGTTCCGCTGGATCCAGAGGTAGAGGCTCTGACCCAGCTCGTTCCGTTGAAAGAGTAGAGTTGGTTATCTGTGGTGCTGAAGATCAGCGATCCTGTAGGGACACCCGAGGCTCTGAGTCCAGCCACGTTGTTCGTGGTAGGAATTGAGATCCCCTCGTTGTCAGTGGAAAGGGCAATGCCCGATGTGTTCGATATGCGGTATCCGGCCAAAACTAGATTTGCTTTGGCTTATCTATCTAAGAGAGATTTGATCAATTCGTCTTGTGCTTCAATTTTCTTGTTCAGCTCTTTTACGGCCTCGATGAGGAGACCGACCATGTTTCCATAAGAGACACCCTTATATCCTTCGAGCTCAGAGACGACTTCAGGAATGACTTCCTCGACTTCTTGAGCAATGACTCCGAGACTTCTTTTTTCCTCTCCTATTTTATTGTAGTAGACTCCTCTGAGACGGAGAGTCTTCTCCAAGGCCGAGCTTATAGTGTCGATGTTCTCCTTGAGCCTGATGTCTGAGTAGGCTGTAACGTCTCCCGTGGCTACTAAGTTTCCGCTGCCGTCGAGGCTCAGATTGAGAGTAGCTGTAGTACCATCGAACTTGTAGAATTTGTGAGTGCCTCCGGCGTAATAAGCTTGAGTGTCGTTATGTATTCCGATACCTGCGACCCAACCGCCGCCTCTACCATAAGTGACTATTTTGTTAGGGCCACGTGCTACGTCAGAGTATTGATCACCGAATACGAGCTGGTTCCAAGAAGTGTAAGCTGTGCTTACGTTGCCACCCTGACCACCTGGAATGTAGACCGAGCCTGCTTCAAAATTGTATCTGTAAGTTGTGTCTGTGCCGCCGAATGAGAATACGCCGTCTTGGCCGATTCTTAATCTTCGAGTAAAGTCATTGCTTGCACTCGGTGCAGAGTAAATGTTTAAAGAAAAATTGTCTGCGCCGTCTTGGCCGTTAATCACCCAGCGATTTCTAGCTAAGTAATCTTGAATGGAAATTGCTGATTGACCTACGTTGGATGAGGTTGCTCTAATGTATAGACAACTACCCGTTAAGCCTGTTAAATTTGTTGTTCCAATACCGACAGCTCCGTTATATGCAATTCTCACCTTTTCACTCATTCCTGAGTTGTAAGTTGAGAACGTTAAATCTGTTTGTCCTTGAGCCCAATTGACACGTACGGCTTTGATGGTAGCTAAAGGAGTTGTCGTTTCGTTCAGAAAATGTAAAGCCTGAGCTTGAGAGAAGTCACCTGATGTTTGGTTACCATTACCTATTGCAATATCTCCATTCTGAACGGTTAATTTATGTGCAGGGTCATAAATGTTAATTCCAACATTACCGCCTGATGTTTTGTTCAATACTAAAGGAAGCGTAGAATAGCTTGCAATCTCAGCGTATTTAGTAGTGGCACCAATTTGACTAACATAAAAGTTCATGTTAGCATCTGTGCCATTGGTAAAATCAGCCATACGGCTTGACCCGCTCCCTGATGCTGTATCCCAAACATTCAGTTGACCGTAAGTTTGACCAGTAGTAATGCCTGCTCCCAGTGTTACTCTACCTCTGAATAATCCCGTTCCATTTACGTCTAATTTAGTGTTTGGAGATACCCCAATCCCTACATTGCCTCCAGCTTTAAAAATGATTTGATCTCCTACTCCATTTTCATGAATTTTCAAATCGCCTCCACTAACAGCTAACCACCATTCTGCCGTTCCGTCTCTATATAAACCTAACAGATATTGTTGAGTAGAATCTAAAATTAGTGGATAGTTTGATCCTGCTCTAACGTCTAGTTTAGATCCAGGTAGAGTGGCACCAATTCCAACATCACCGCTAGTGTTGATAACTACTTTGGGGCTACCGCCTGTATAAAATCCAAAACTGTCTCCTATGCTAGCTACGCCTTGGCCAACAGTCCATCTACTATCTATGGCCTGGTCTGTTCTACCGAAATTTATGCTAGCTTCTCCTGTATTGTTGCTCGTGCTTGTAATTCTAAATTGTCCATAAGACGCCGATGCACTTTCTATATGCAGTCTACATGCAGGCGAAGTAGTACCAATTCCAACGTTACCTCCATTTTCTATCGTAAATACATCAGCAGTGTCATTATTGTTTGTGATGCGAAGACTATTGGAACTTGTTCCTAATTTAATATAAGAGTTAGGCACGCCTGATGAATATCTGCCTATTTGCAGTTTGGCATTACCGTCATTAGCTATCGTTATACCTACACCGGCTACCGTCAATGTTCCATAGGTGCTGCTCGCAGTAATGGTATTTATGCAAACTCTATCTGAACCATCAATCAACATTGGATTGCTACTAGATGTAGCGTGATAGAACAGCAGCTTTCCGCCGCCTTGGCTAAATGTGTCGTTTGTACTGAATATGTTCCACTTTCTGCCGCCCGTTCCTGTATTTTGCAAACCGATGGTGACATTCCAAACACCGCTATTTTTAATGAGCAGTGAATCTCCGTTAGGAAACGTATCAACAGCCTCTCCTATTCCTACGTTACCTGATTTAGATATAAAAAACTTATCAGTCATACTATACACAGTTCCTGCTGTTACAGAACCATCATACGTATGCCAAGCAACATCACCTCCTAACATTCTCCACGTACCAATACCACCACTATGTGTATATTTAGCTTTCCATCCTGCTGTGCTATAATATGTGTTTGACGTTAGGTAAGAATCATAAGAATCTCTGAATAGTGCTCCACCACCTCCCCAATCTATATTTTTGTAGGTTGTAGAAGGTGCTGAATAAGACCAAGATCTTGAAATAGCTGTAAATGAAACTTCCCCTGTAATAGCTATGCCCAATGGTGATGTCCAGGTGATCGCCGTCCCCGCAGTGCCCGCTGCTGCTACTCTGAAATCCATGCTGCCTGCAATATAAATCATTGCAGCAGTTTGTGTTTCGATGTATTTCCACCCAGCATTATAGTATGTGTTTGCTGTTAGGCCAACTTCATAATTTTGATATCCGTAAACTGCACCGTTCTTTATCTGTAAAACGCTCTCTGTTCCGCTTGCCCAGTTTGCAGGGTTTGTGCCAGAGCCTAGGCCTAGATTACCGCTATCATCTAACACCATAAACTGAACATGAGACGCCGTTGCGCCTGCAGTTCCCGATGGCGCGGTATACCAATAGTGTTCTCCGCTCGATTGTTGATACCGTGTAGATACGCCGTTTGTTATGTACTTGAAATTACTGCCATCATAGTATACGTTGGTTGATAGGTTGATGTAAGTGTTACTTGATGCAACACCAGCATAAGTGCTTCCTCCTAGCTGCAAAACGGAGAACTGGCTCCATGCGCTTGGAATCACTTTTACTCCCAAGTTGCCGCTTGTATCGACCGTGGTTGCATTTCCTATTACACCGCTAGGGACGAATTGAACTGCTCCATCGGCATTCCACAGATATAAACTCTTATTCAGAGCACTGTTTCCTGTGGTTAGATTTTTGATGATGTAGCCGCTTCCGCTTGATGGTGTAGCGAGTTCTAAATAGGAATAACTACCACCTGCTGACTGTATCTGCATAAAGGCGTTCGAAGCCTTGTAGAGATGTAAAGGTGCTGTAGGAATCACATTGATGCCTACACTGCTGCCGTCATCGTATATGATGGAATTTCCTAAAGAAGTGCTATTAGTAAATTTAGAAACGTAATTAGTAGTTCCACTGACAGTGCCCGGTCCTATCGGCCCTTGGGCTCCTTGTGGACCTTGAGCTCCGCTTGTTCCGCTTGTTCCTGAAGATCCACCAGGCCCCTGTCCGCCGCTGGTTCCACTGCTTCCTCCTGGTCCTTGATTTCCCTGTGGTCCAATAGGTCCTTGGGCACCTTGTGGTCCCTGTAAGCCTTGAGGCCCGATTGGTCCCTGTGGACCTTGTGGACCCTGTCCACCGCTGGTTCCTGAAGTTCCGCTATTTCCGCTAGTACCGCTTGTTCCGCCCGGTCCTTGTACGCCTTGCGGTCCGATGGGACCTTGGTTGCCTTGAGGTCCAGTATTTCCCTGAGGTCCAGTCTGACCCTGCGGTCCAGTCTGACCCTGAGGTCCTTGTATTCCACTAGTACCGCTCGTCCCAGCAGTTCCGCTCGAACCCGAAGTCCCAGCAGTTCCGCTTGATCCACTCGTGCCTCCTGGTCCTTGGAATCCCTGTGGACCAATAGGTCCTTGGATTCCTTGTGGTCCGATAGGCCCTTGAGGTCCCTGTGGACCCTGGATGCCTTGTGGGCCCTCAATGCCCGAAGTTCCGGCAGTTCCGCTAGAACCCGAAGTCCCAGCAGTTCCGCTAGAACCTGAGGTTCCGCTTGTTCCGCTCGAACCTGCAGTCCCTGCAGAACCCGAGGTCCCAGAGGTGCTCGTCCTCACCCAGCTCGTTCCGTTGAAACCGTAGAACTGGCTATCAGCAGTGTTGAAGATGATTGAACCGGTTGGTACTCCGGTCGTCCTCAGCCCGGCCACATTGTTCGTGGTGGGAATGCTGATGCCCTCGTTATCTGTATTGAGAGCGATGCCTGAGGTGTTGGTAATGCGATATCCGGCCAAAACTAATTATTGCTTTGGCATATCTATCTTTGGAGAAAAGAGTTAGATCAGGAAGCGTTTGGAGTTAGTGCATCAATGATAGCAATTCGAGCGAGAAGACCTGTGTAGCTGTCGTGTGCTCCGACGTGCCATTCTATCTTTTCGTCCATTGAAAGCCTTCTGTACTCTTTCCAGTCGTAGATGGTGAAGGGCTTTTCAGTTTCGGTTTCTGGATCGACCAAGTTCAAAGTCCATTCAAAGTTGACTTTGCCCTCCCCGTCATTGTAGATGTATTCAGCTGGACCGAAGATGTCGGTGAGCTGCTGCGGTGTAGCATAGAACATCTGACCGTGAAAAGATGTTCCGTTAGCTGCTGAAGAGTTTGAAAGTATTTCGATATTCATCTGAATGAGCGTTTAGTAGTCAAAATCGTAATCTGAGTCTTGTGTGAAGACATCTCCGGCTTCCCAGATTGCTTCTTCTATCATTCCTTCGTCGACCCAATCGGGAATGGGATCGTTAGGTGCTTCGCTGAGGTGGAAGTCCTTGATCTCGATTTCGCTTTCGTCGGGATAACCGGGATCTCCGTTAGGCATCGTGTGGACGCCTGGTGCATAGTACCAGCTGTAACGTACGTAAACGTCTACTTCTTCGTCTGTTTCTCTGTTGGAGAGTGTGATGATTTTAAAGTCTGTTCCTCTTGACATGGTGGTGTGAGTTTTAGATTGAAAAATGGGGTGGTTGTCCACCACCCCGTGTTAGTTATTCTTCTGAGTATTCGATTTCAACTGTGTGTCCTTCCGATCTCATCGAATCCGCCCATTCATCAACTTCGTCGATAAAGACGAAATCGTGTGTTTGGTTACCGTTCTCATCGAGAAGGTAGAATGCGCGTTTACCATAGTCCTTGTTGCCATAGTAGTCCTGTCTTAGCTTGAATGTTGCCATGTGGTGTTATTGTTTTGTGATATACAAATTTAATAAAAAAACACGACATAAAAAATAAAATGAAACTTTTTTGAAACTTTTTAAAAGATTTTAGACCATTTTGCTCTGAACTCTGTCCAGACTGGAACTTCGGGATCGAACGCTTTCAAATACCTCCAGTGGTAGAAGAGCTTGTTCTCTGCAGCGTCCTCGTATTTCTTGATCAGCGTGTGTTCTTTGTTAAAGTCTGCTTTCAATCCCATGATCTCAACCCTCATCTCATCAGCCTTTTTCTCGAGCTCTTTCAACTTAGGTATGAGAGTGTCATTCTCATAGCTAAAGTGACCCTGTTTCACCAGACCTGAGAGGATCTCTCCTAATGCCTCATATTCTTCGATCGTCTCATCGAGGGGTCCGACGAGATCGTCGTGTCTCTTCTTCTTCCATTCTAAATTCTTGATGAAACCCTCGTACCGCTTCTCGATCTCAGGATCATCGTAGTCTTCTAGAAAGACGCTCCAAGCGATCTCTTTCGGGCTGAGCTCTTTCTTCTCTTCTTTCTTTTTCTTCGTCTTTGTCATATCTTTATTTTTGCTTTCCAATCTTCAGTGCTTACCCATTCTTTTCCGGCCTCCTCGGCACAAGCTCTGCAACGGACCGTGATCCAACCTCGAGTGTAGCCTACGCCTTCACGAGTCTCACAAGTCTCACAAGTTTCTGAACAGATCTGCTCAGCCATTCTGATCATTCCCTCGACTGTCTCGTTGTGTCCGTCAGTGTAGAACCTCAACCCTCCGAACTTTTCTTTCATCTGAACGCAGACCACCTGTTCTCGAGGAATCTGTAAGTATCTGTGAGTCTTTGTGTCTTCTTTATCGTAGACAGACCCTTCTACGTAATCGGGATTCATCTTTGAGATGGATGAATCGCAATAGTTCTGGATCGATGCGCAGAGAGAGTCGATCACCCAGAGCCAGCCTTTTGGTACTCCGTACCAGTTCACATTTTCTGGATTGCCTTCATACGGCTGGAAGATCTTAGGATATTTAGCTATGATCTCTTTTGTAGTCATTATTCAGTGTTTTGTGATCTCCAATCTTCGAGCCTTTTGGCCTCTTTGGGATTTGCTTCTCGGTACCAATCGATCGTGGATTCCCATCTCATTAGTTCGACTCCAATTATAAAGTTCTCGTCGTGGAGGCTGTCGACTTTGTGTTGCAGAGAATCAACGCCGATTTTGTTGTCTGTGTATCTCGTTCCTAGATAGAATCCGCCTAGAAAAACAAGGAAGATTACGAAAAGAAAAAAGATCCCGACTCTCTCTAGTGCTTTTTTCATTGTCTGTACATTTTAATCATTGGCTCATCGCAAACCACGAGTTCTTTAACTAGATCCAAGGAGTGGATTTTGCTGCCCCACTTCGTAATTTCTTCGACCGTTTTATCAGCAGTTGAGTAATAGACTGCCCAGTCGTGAATATAGCCTCTCTTCGCAACCCAACGGACCTGATCTTTGTGGAGCCTTGGGCTGTTAGAGATTCCGGTTGCGAACACCGTGTGTGCAGGTAGTTCTTTTAATTCTTCTAGTGTCATGTTTCTAAAGTTTTCTAAAGATAGAAATCTTTGCTGAAAAGAGAAAATAAAATCTCAAGATGTCATTTTCTTTGCAATTTCTCATTAAATATAAACAAATAAGACATCTAATGGACACATTTGTGCCCTTCCATCAGCATCTCCTCATCAAGGGTTACTTTCAAAACCCTCCACGTGAGACTTCAGTACTTAACCAATGGTTCATAGACCTCGTCCATAAAGTAAACATGGAAGTCGTCGGCGGTCCTACGTCCGTCTACGTCGACGCTCCTGGCAACGAAGGTCTTACTGGGACAGTGACTTTGGCCACTTCTCACGCTAGCATCCACATCTGGGACAGCGTTCACCCATATCTCTTTCAATTCGACATTTATTCTTGTAAGTGCTTTGATCTTGAGACAGTAAAAGACCACCTCGATATTTTCGGTCTTATCGGCGGTCATTGGATGATGATCGATCGTAATGATTGTCTCTCAGTAAATTCTCAGGGAAGACTCTAGCTTTTATAAACGCTCTTCAGCCCTCTATAGTAAAGGTGTTTCTCGATGGTCTCTCTATCGAGAACGTAGTTCACTCTGTTCTCTCCCGATCCGTGGACCGGTGAAATGTTTCTCGGATCACTAGGATTCTGTTCGTAGGCCCAATCGATGAGGTCGAAATCCTTCTCAAATCTATCCCTGATCCTCTCGTTGTAAATGTTACAGAGAGTTCTCGCTCTTCTCTGAATGTCCATTCGGACTAGGTTCTGCGTGTTAGTAGTCGAGCTCTCGTTGTAGAAGAGACCAAAATAGAACTGCCAATAACACATCCAATCGATCTTCACGATCTCAGTCTTGAGGAATGTTCTGATGATGATGTCCAAGTCGTCCATCACTGACATTCTGCGGCTGTGGCCTCCGATCTCAAAATAAGTCGATCTCCTCCAAGCTCTGAGGTGGTTAGGCATTGCCACATTGCTCCTGATCGAGACTGGGTTGATGTGAGGTGTGTGCTGCTCGGTGTGGTATTTCCCTTCTCTGTGAAAGCTCGTGTAGAGACCGTATCCGTAAGCAAAGGAATCTCCACCGTAAGAGAGGTCGTTAAAATTGACGTCAACCTCGGCATAGTTAGAGTAGCAGAAGCCAGCGTTGGGGTATTTTTCAAAAGCGAGAGCCACGAGTTCTATTGCCTCGGGAGTCAACATATCATCGTGATCGAGCTCGACCAAGAAATCTCCTTCAGAAAGAGAAAAGGCTCTGAACTTCGCTTCACCGACTCTGTTTTGAGATCGAGGCTTGATGTCGTAGTATTTCACTCTAGGCTCTTGTGCTGAGATTTCTCTTGCTATTTGATCAGTGATCTCGTCGTCTCCGTCGTTGACGAGGATCCATTCCCAGTTCCACCAAGTCTGAGCCGCTACAGACTCATAAGTCTGTCTCAATTTCTCACCGATGTTTCTGACAGGCGTGATGATGCTGATCAGAGGATACTCATCTGCCTTTTGAGTCATTATGTGAAGAGCGTGCTCGTAACATCTCTGCCCGGTCGTCTCGTTCAATTTGTTCTCGTGGATCCAGCGGTGCTTCAGCCAAGAGGGCATCTTTTCGAGCTCAGGGTAGAGCTTGTAGGATTCTCCCAGCGTGAGGATCACGTCAGGATCGAGCTCAGAAATGAGCTTCTTTGCGTTTTTTGAAGTATAAGCAGAAAAGACTTCGAGCTCATCTGACTCGTAACTTCCTGGCGTAGGTATGCTTTTCAACTGCACGTTCTCGTCACCAAAGACCAGGATCCTGGGCAGAGCAGCTTTTTTCTGAAGAGACTCAATCCTAGGAAAGAGAGAAAAGTCTTCTCTGGGAAGATCAAGGCTCTGGAGATTGATCCAATCGAAGTGTCTTTTCCCAGTAGGGAAGAGCTCTCCTTTTTCCACCAGAGCTCCCCAAGAATCTCCTTCTTCTTCGTAGAAGAGAGTCCTCGAAATGCTTCTATTAAAAAATTCAGGTGAGACGAACCTGCCTTCTGGAACGAAGAGAATCTCATCTTCAGCCAAAGATAAGACAGTTTCGTACAGAATCTCCTGTAGACCCTTGTCAGCTGTGCTGGGAGATTCGATCCTTGCATCTTGAAATAAAACCTCGCCTCTAGCCTCTGTCGGCGGGATAATTAGGTACTTAATACCTTCAACGAAAGTGCTTCTCGTGTAATCTAATGTCTTCTGGTATTGGTCCAGATTTCTGGTCACATATATTACTACCATGTAGAATGTTATTGTTTAGGTCCCAAATCTCTCGCCAGAGATCTCGATTCAATGACGCTTTCCATGAAACCTTCTCGGTAACGTTTGAACTCTTTTGAGACTTGGAGGAGGCTTGGTCCCTTCTCTCTGAGGTGGACTGCAAAGGTCCCTGGAACGTAGAGGTCGTTGAAACCCTCGAGCATCTCTTTCGGCTTTTTCATCGTGAAGAGCCCGAGCTTTCCTTCTTCGCTGTCGATTCGGTGGTTGTAGAAACCGATGGGTGATTTTGGGTACCAGTGAGAGAGGAGCCCTGTCGGATTGACAAATTGGATTCTTCTGGGAGAGAGGATGTTCATGAGCTCAAATGAAAGCTTGTCTCTTCTTTCTCCCTGTGCTTCAGATTTGCCCACATCCCAACCAAAATCGAAGAGCACTCTCGCATCGATCACGTTCTTAAAAAAGATGAGGCTGAGGTCCAATGAGCCTCCGACTGCAAAGGCACAGGCCACAGTGTGCTTGTCAGCTTCAAATTCACTTACCATCGCTGCTAGATCAAAATCGTGGTTCATCACCATGAGATCCGAATCCATCCAGACGATGCCTTCGCCGACAGGAGTGCCGATGAGCATTCCCTGCATTGCTCTAAAGCGAGCCCATCCGCTTGATCTACCGTCGATGTCGAGGTTCTCATAGACTCGGTGTTCGATTCCTCTCTTTTCAGCAAATTCTTTTTGGGACTCGATGCAGAGGGAGCTCCACTCTTTGTCTGTCCTGCTCGTGTGAGTAATTATTTTCATTTTAACAAGTATCTTATTGATGTTCTCAGCTCATAAAAATCTTCGAGCCCCATTGCGTGAGTCTTTTGGATCGTGAAGAGCACGATCTCATCGACTGCAGCTAGGACTTGATCGTCTTTCGTCTCATCAGCAGTCTGAAGCAACCTGTACAGAGTCCTGATCTGGTTACCTCCGCAGAAAGGCGGATTCAAATTATAGTAGACGTTCTTTTCGCCCCACATGTGGTAGAAGTCGATTCCGGTTTCCTGCTGCTCTTTTTCAAAGTCTTTCTTTTCTCCCTTCCTATCGACCCAGACATCAATGTCTCCAGAGTATCTGAGTGGGAAGAGTGAGACCACCTGGTAATTGTCCCTCTCGATGAGAGCCGGCAGCATCCGTTGTTCGACGAAGAGGCTCTTCCAAAACTTAGGAAGTCCTGGAACTGCCCATTCAGGTTGGATGCTCTCGCCGCGGTTCTCCCTCATGTAATCGTGAGCGTAGGACCAATAGTCTCTGAGGAGTTGGGGATTGGTCCAGATGACGAAACCGACATTGATCGGATCGACCTGCTTCGAGAGAAAAGAGGGAAATTCATAACCTTCTCTCTTCCCCAGGTATTCCAGCGGAGGATAGTTCCGGTGGAGGAAGACTTCTCGGTGGAGAAAAGTGAGATCTGAATTGAGGAGGTGTGGTTCGAGAGGAGTCCTGAAGATGAGATCATTGTCGATAGTCGCAAAAGGAAATTTCTTCTGCGATGATGCAACCTTCATCTTACAAGCCGGACCAAACTCGTCCCAAGGAATGTCGTCCACTGAAGAGAGGACCTCTGTATCTACGTGGTCGTAGATGTCGAGCATCTTCATGCTTTCGAGAAATTCAGCATCTGCCGGAGTCGTGTAGAGGTGGATCGGACCGTTGGTCTGTTTCCAACACCATGCGCTGAGAAGCTGAGTGAGGAGCACGTGCTCCAAATACTTTTTGGGATGGTTCACATCTTTCTTCGGATCTGTGACGAAGGAGTGGATCCCGGTGAGTCCTATCATACGATTTTCTTCGCTATTTTTAATACTGTTTCCTCGTCTTCGATGGTGAGTCTCCAACGATTACCAGCCAATTTTGTTACTTCTCGATCGAAATCGTCATCGATGAAAGAGGGTTCCATCGGCTTTTTCACTCCGAGGAGGTTTCTCATTTCATCTTTTTCTGAATCGCTCATCTCTCTGAAAAATTTCCGCACCGAGATGTCGATGGTGTCTTCTACTTCTACGTCAATGTACGCCATATTGTTTGTTCTTAAAATTTAGTTACCAATCTCTCTTAACGTCGTGCTTTGAAAAGTCAGGTACGATGTTGAGTTTTTCAGGCTCGTCTCCTCGGTACTGTCTCTTCTTTTCTCTTGCAATTTCTTCTTTTCTCTCGATCTCAGCGATCATTTTCTTTTCTTCCGGCGTCCCCCATTTTTTCAACTGTTCTCTGAGAGAAACTGTGTCGTCTCTTCGATCGAATTCTCTGCTGAATTCGTCTCTACTACGGTTCGGCCTTTCTTGATAATCTGACATGTGGTTGGTTTTTATTGTAAACTTTTGACGTGATCGATGTGTGCGTTACAGTCTGAAATCTTCTTCATCATCTGGGCTCTGATCCACGCTCCCAGCTTCTCATTATCCTCTTCTTTGAGTATCTGATCTGCTGGAATTTTGATGAATTTTTTTGATTCCTCAGCCATCTCAATCATCTGTTTGTGATAGACTTTAGTTTCTTCTGAATTTTTCATATTTCAATTTGTTAGTCTAAGCTTTCATAAATCCCCTGCAGTGACTTTTCTATCCTCTCTCGGTGTTCTCTTTCAGCTCTAAGCAGCTGCCTCTCATTTGTCGCTTTGATCCGAGAATAGAGGTCGTATCCTATTTGAGGCGGAAGCATGAGCTCATAAGCATATTTTCCATTGATGATGGTGACAGTGGATTCAGAAATTTTAGCGTAGAGGTGACCCCTATTGAGGTGGAAGAATCCCTGCATCTGTGAGTACCTGATCTCACATCCCTCTTTGACCATCATCTTGATCACAATTTTCACTGCTAGATCAATGTCACCGTCCAAGCGGTACCGCTTGCTGTTCAGAGTAGCGAAGTCCCAGACTCTTCTAAATCTGACTCTGAACTTCCTCAATCTATATTTTAGGCTGATCTTCCTCATTCTTGAACAATTTTAGAAAAAAGAAGATGAAAAGAAAAATGTTTCATGCAAGTTATATGCAAAGGGTACGAAAAGTTTACTTCTACGAAAAAAGCCCCGATAGAAATCGGGACTCGGTTTTTCAAGGAATAAAATGTGATCTCGACTGGATTCGAACCGGTGACCTCTTCCATGTCAAGGAAGCGCTCTAACCAACTGAGCTACAAGACCTTGGTTGCAGGGGTGGGACTCGAACCCACGACCTCGAGGTTATGAGCCTCGCAAGCTACCATCTGCTCTACCCTACGATCTGTGACCTGGGAGGGATTCGAACCCTCACTCCATTGCTGGAACCACCCCCTCAAGATGGCGAGTCTACCAATTTCTCCACCAGGCCAAAGTCTTATTTTTATAGCTTTTTTCTTTTTTGTTTCAATTTTCTTTCCTTGAGGATCTCGGGACCGATCATGGCTTCTCCTCCGAGATAGTACTCCTCGGGATCCATGACGTCGACTTTCAGCGGACGATTCTTCTTTTTTGCTTTCCATTTCTCAAACAGAGCTTTCATAAATGCTATTGTATGCATATCTAGTAATTTTTTTCGAAACGGAAAACTGAGTGGAAAAAATAGATGCCCGACTGTGAATCGGGCATTATTTATCAAAAGGAGGAAAGCAGAAGATGGGTGCGTGGACATCTGCTTTTACGATTGGCATTTCTTTGACTTCATTCAGTCTCCTCGCTTACATTCCAACTTAAGTGCCCCTTTTATGAAGGTGTAAGGCTTTCCAATCAACCTACTATTTCATTTATCTTCGCCTCGAATCCTGATCCGATCACAGCCTCTCGAGCTTGGTGTTCTCGGAAGGGAAGGTGAGTCGTTTTGAGGTCTTCTCTCCTCTTTTCTTCTCCGAGGTGAATCGGGTTTTCATCAGAGATTCCGCTTTTCAGATAATGAGTCTTGATCCCAGATCTCAGAGATAGATCGTAGAGGAGCTTCTGTTCGCAGTAGAGCATGTAGCCGTTCTGCCACTCTTCATCTCCTTCGTATTTTGAAAGCCTCTCCATCCAGTCCCAAGCTGTCTCTAAATAGAGATCCTTGAAGCTCTGATCTTTTACATAGAAGAAGCTCACGTTCCAGGCTTTTCCTTCTGGATCTTCTGGGAGCCTCTCGATTCCTACGCTTTCGAAGACGTGCTCTTTCTGCCAGAAGTAGTGGTAGAATTCAGCATTCTCTGGATGGCAGACCACGAGATCGTTCTCGAATGTGGATTCATCTATCTTCTGAGTGAGAAAGAGATCGCAGTCCATGAGGACGAAAGGAGCATCGAGGCCCCTCATGACTTTGTATTTTCCTGCGGTCCAGAACCTTTTTCTGTCGACTGAATCTTCAGTTTCTAGAATGTCAGTGTCTATTTGATCCCAAAGGGAATCCGCGTCTAAAGATTTGAGGTATTGGTAGACGTCTTGAGTACAAAAAAGAACAGTCTCAAAATTAGGATAGAACCTCTTCCACTGGACCACCGAGGTGATGAAGACTCTGAGCTCTATCGATGGCATCGAGAACTCGCCCTTGAAATTTTCTAGGACCCATACTGCTTTCATGTTCTAATGTTCTAAAAGTGCTTCGTGCTTCTTCTCTATCTCGGCTAAAAGAAAGACGTTACAAATGTTCAAAGCATTTTCTCCGACTAGTGGATGATAGAGAGCCGCAATGTTCTGCTCTGTAAAAAAATCTGATACTGACTCTCCAGATGATATGTACTGATCGTAGCAGGGAAAGAACTTTTCAATGCCACGCAGATCATATGAATTTTTGTGAGCCCAAGTCAGGAAGACTGTCTCATCACATCCTTGGCCCATTTGAAAATTTTCGGCTGCGTACGAAGAGTAACCCTCTTCTTTGAAGTGCTCTTTGCTGTAGGCCACTGCGTAAGAAACCCACCAGTTCTTTTTCATCATCTTCTCGAACTCCTCTTCACCGATTGACTTTTTGTAAAAAGATTCATATCTCTCTAGAGAAGGTGCTTCACAGTGGCTCGACTTTCTCGTCCAGAAAGCAGTCTTAGAATCGATAAAGTCTTTGACCATGAACATCGTCTTTGAGTTCTCAGGGTTTGCATAAAACTTTTCCATCTTCTCGAATATCGTGTCTCGTCCCAAGAAAAAAGAATCAGTGTCAAGCATGAGAAAATTATCGTACTTCTGAGTGGAAGGATGAGTATGAATGAGATATTTTTGAGAGCTCTCTACTCTCACAAAACAGTCTTTGCCGATTATTCCGTTTAGACAATCTACCGTTTCTTCGTAGAGATCGCTGCTCACGAAAATTAAAATATCTGCTCTGTCGCTGACGTCAGTAGATGAGATCAAAGACATGAGAGAGTACTTGAGGTAAGTTATGTACCCACGATCTCCCCAGAGAGAATAGACGACGCAAGAGCGGTGGTCTGAGCAGTTGTAGTGTTTGAGAAGAGAATATCCTATCCAAGGATCTAAATTCGAACTTAGATGAAATTTCATTAGACGAATTTAGCCCAGATGTAAAAATATCCCGTCGAAGGCCAATCAGCCACGTAAATGCTCACCGGATTCGCAGAAGTTATCTCTGAAGTAGGAGCTGATGAAGACCCTAGAGCCCAAGCACTGAAAGTGTACGGATATGTAGCGAATGCTTGGAAGGTGATGTAGCTGTAAGTATCATATCGGTAAGAGTAATCTAGAGTAGGATAGGGCGTAGCTGAGGAGCTGAAAGGATATGTCATGTTAGTATAACCGTATCCAGAAGGATAGCCATTATAGACGAGCCTGATCACCCTGAAGCTCTTGCCGTGGAACCAGCTAAAAGGTCTCTGAGTCCCAGACGAGATCGCTGGGTAGAGCCTGTTCACTTGAGTGTTGTTGATGCTGATGCTCGAGGTGGCCCAGGCGATCGCTGAGATCTCCGTGGTGCTACCACCAGCTCCGGCGTTTCCGACGTTAGTGTTACTAGAAGGAGGTGATACTACAGTCATTAGCAGTCTGTTAGATTTTCTGCTCCGAAGATTTCTCCTAGAGCCTCTTTTAATTTATTGTATGCCCAGCCGTAAGGATCGCCATCAATGAGCTCGATATCAATCTTGTTCTTAGTCACTGTTCGAGTCTTTGTCACAGGTACTGTGATTTCTCTCGTAGATTGGACTACATTACCCTCTTCATCGAAAGTATTGTAAGTTTCTGTCTGGACCTCGTCTTCTACATATTCTTCCACTATTTCGACAGGAGTATACATCTCAAAAGTGATGTAAGTCGGGTACTCGACTTCTTCTCCGTTGTAGATCAGTTGTGGAGATACTGGATTCGGCATGACTCTTCTCTGCGACATATCGCAGAAAATGTCCTCTTTGTAAAGAGGCTTGGAATTAGCTGCGTCTTCAAGGTCCTTAAACATTGCTATTGTACACTCGTACAAACCGGCAAACTTGTTGATTCGATAGCTCTCAATCTTCACTACTGCTGCAGTGAGCTCTCCTTTATTTCTAGAGGTTAGACTTGCATTTATTTGAATTGCCATAGATTCTTGATTTTCTAGTCTATATATTTTTACTCTGTTCAGCTGCGGCCGTTCTTCTGCGGAGGTCTGAAGAAGAGTAGTTGTGCTCTCTCTTATTATAGATGATCTCTATCCCTCTTCTCTCACAGATCTCACGAGCAGTGTAGTTCTTTTCTCTGTACTCTTCTCCGATGATCCTCACATTGATTGGTAGAGACATGAAAATCTCCTCGAGCTCCTGTTCAGTAGTGTAGGGAATGATCTTGTCGACCCATTTCACTGCGTCCAATTGCAGATACCGTTCGACTAGAGATTGGACGGGTGGGTTCTTCTTTACGCCATCTGTCCGCTTGGCCATCGAGGGGTCGACTTGGAGAGCGCAGATCAGATAGTCACAGTGTTTCTTAGATTCTTCTAACATGATGACGTGCCCGGCGTGGAGCAGATCAAAAGTGCTGCATGTGATTCCTATTTTCATTGTAAAAATTTTAAGAGTTCTTCGTATTTAGATTTGATCCTTTGTTGAAATTCAGGAGCGAGCTTTGCTTTCGCCACATAGTGGTGGACTTTAGAAATGCTGTGATCATTGATCGAGTAACCGTATTCTGGAATGAGAACCGCGTGTTTTCTATTGCTGAAAGCTCTGTTTAAAATCCCCAGAAAAGACTGCTCTTGGAGGAGAATTCGGTAGTCTTTCCAATCAGTGTTGTCGTCTTCGTGGCGGTAAACCCGGTACTCAAACATGTCCAACATTTTTCTGAAATCTTCAGGTGAGCTGAAATTTTCAAAGATGGCCCTGTTGGCCAATCCCATGAAACCGCTGTTAGATGACCAAGTTGATCCCCAGCAGGCATAATACTCATCGTGGATCCAGTTACCGAAGTGTAGTACGAGTTTTCCCATCAGCGGCTTGTCAGAATCAGAATGTTGATCTGCCATGCAAAAAGGTATCTTATTATTCACTTTGTGACAGACTTCTTCCGGCCTTTCTCTGAAGAAGATGTCGTCATCGTAGGTGAGCACATAGTCTTCCCGATGAGAATGCCACAGAAAATGATAGAGGAGCAGATGGTAGATCCACATCCATTTCGGAAATTCTGCTATTTGGTCAGGAGTTGCTCCTCGAAGAAGTGCATATTCGTCGAAGAAGAGGTTATCGTAAATGTTGATCTTCCAGTTCGGCATTTTCTTGCGTAATGCTTCTATGAGAGCCTCGTTCTTGTGATCGTTGATGACCAAGTGGAGGTGCACGTCATAATCTTTAAAGACCTCATAGAGGCTATATACTGCTGCAGCCTGTTGAGTCTTAAATTCTCTCCAGCTTCGAGCTACTACTAATTTTTTCATATTTCTCTTATCGTGAAAAGATCAAATGTTTCAGAGAGGTTTTCCCAATCTGTGGTCTTGTTTATAAGGCATTGATTGTCCGACTAAGACTATTCTCTCTCCCTCTTGAATGTTCTCAGTGTAGTGGAGGTGAGTCAGACCACCTGGAAAGACTACTACATCTCCTCTGTCTAATTTCTTCTTTACTCCTTGTCTAGGAAAACAGAGCGAGCCTCCCTCATACTCTTCAGAATTGACGAAGCAGGCGCTGAAAGTCCAAGTCGAAAAATCAGCGTGGACGTAGGTGCTCAGCTCTTGAGTGTTTTCGGGATAGTATCTGAGAAAGAAGAGATCTCTCCAATCAGTCTTCGTGAATTCTCTCAAAGCTTTGATAGTCTCAGCAGGCAGAGGAACGAGACGAAAGTATTCTTCGTGCAGAGGATCTTCGATCTTTTTGAACCAGAGATCATTTATCAGATTGAAGAAATGAGAACCCTCTTCTATCCCGTAGCTCTGTTTAGATTCTCCTGATACGATCTTCAGGCCCTCTTCAATTATTTCTTCGGTCAAGATCTTTTCAAAAAGGAAAATGTCGTCGTGCAATTTTATCATATCTTCAAAGTCGATTTTTCGTCAGCTGATGGAACGAGGATCGCTCTTTCAAAAGCGAGAGCTCTCACTCCGTAGTTTTGTGAATTTAAGATCTCCCAATCGATCGCTTCATCGAAGCCCTCAGCTTCAAGCTTGTCCAAAATCTTTTGAGCTCCCTTAGGAGTCATTACGTAGGCACAGCCTGAATGAAAGCGATGAGGCTGAGATACTATGTACTTCTCTCCCCAATCTCCGTCAAAAAAGAAGACATCGTACTCATAATCGTTTAAGTTATAGATGAAAACGTTAAACGCTTCTTCTGCAAAATCATCGCTAAAAGTCACATCATCTTCGAGTATCAAAATTTCCTCATCTAAGCGGATACACATTTCCCAGAGCCAAAGGTGGCTCTTAGCACAGGCGATAACTGCTCTTGGATTCCTTTCGTGAGCATATTCATATATGTTGCTCTTTTCAAACATGGGTTCAATGTCGGAAATGTAGTCCGGCGTAAAGCCTTTGAAAAATTCAAAAGGGATTTTAGGTCCCATTCTTTCTTGAAAAGATTTCATCCTTTCTCCGCCCAGCGTAATTACTCGAGTGATCATAGATGCTTCAGATAAATTTCTTTTTTGATTTTTGTATTCACGTAAGCGTTAATCCTCTTCATAGTCTCTTCCTCTGCGAGGTCAAAGTGGCAGAGATCATCTTCTCTCCCTCTGATCACAAAAGGTTCGTGTTCTTCGATGAATTCATCGAGAGAACAATCAGCCCAGATCCACACTGCAAACTCTTCAATGCACGTTTTTACACCTTGATTTTCGTAGATCTTTCTCAGCTTTTTCGGAACTCCTGTGTAAGAAGAGTAGAAGAAGCAGACATTAGGAACGAGCTGGAGGTCTTCCCAATTCCAATTGTATTTTTCGAGCTGCTCATTTTGGACTTTAACCCAGTCACCTGTGTTCGGATCGAGCTCTTGTACCCATTTTTTCTGAGGGTTTGCTTCTATGTGCTCCCATATCTTTCTCTCATATTCTTTCGGATAACCGTAAACCGGACACTGAAGAGGTTTGGTCCTCACGAGATCCCAGAACCGCTCATCTATCTCTTTGATGATCTTTACGTCCCAATCGAGAAAGAGAAATTCTCCCCAATCTTCCTCAGCCGCGACGTAAGTATCTAATTTATGAGCAAAGTGATCATAGATCGTGCTGTACTTCGGTTCAGTCATCGTGGTGCACATGAGCTTTGTCTCATATCCCATCGATTTCAACCTCTTCTCGTTCTCTTCTCCCCAGACATAGACGATCTCGTCCCATTCAGGCGAGCTCGGTATCTCTGCCCAGATGTCTTTGTTCTCTCCCCAAAAAGCTCGGACTACTTTTATGGGAGTTGTATGTTGAAATTGATCACGCATCTGTGTGTTTTTCCGTAAAATGGTTTGACTGAGTGGACGATGTCATAAGGCCAAATCACCAAGAGCCCTTTCTTTGGTCTGATGAAATGAGACATTCCTCTAATGTGAAAACAAAAGACTCCACTGTAAGGATGGTCTTTGATCGGATCGCCGTCAGAGAGGTAGTAACCGCCAGAAAATCCGACCATGGGTTCTTCTGAAGGATGCCACCTGCAGTGATTGTGAGCCTGATGGCCGCGACCGGCATAAGGGTCATAGTATTGCATCCAGCTCTCAGTGATCTTTGCTTGAGTAATGTCGTGAGGAACTTCGATAGAATTCAACAGATGGCTGAATCCATCAAAAATTCTCTGTCTAATCACTGCTACGTCTGGATTATTAGTCTTTAAAAAATCGTTGGGCGGAACTGAGTATCGGCTTCCGATTGGATTGTACTCGGTGTTCTCGACCCATCTTTCTGCCACCTCAGAATCGCTCCAAGGTTGATAAGTGCTCTGCCTCTCTTCGTCGTAGCGTTCAGGTAGTTCCTGTCCCATCAGCTTCTGAGCTGGATTGAGGGTCTCAAAGCCGAAATTATAGACTCTGTCGTGAAAGTCGTGATCATCGAACTGCTTCATGTAGACAGGAATCGGTGCTAAGTAATAGACGTCGTCTTTATCTGATTTCAGCAGTGGGTCTTTGAAATTCATATCTTTATTTTATTATGTACCAGCTGTACCAAGTTGGGAAGCTCTCGTAGTTCTCAATCCACTGCAGCCTCTCTCTTTCCATTTCCTCGACAGTAAAGACTTGTATGCCTTTTTCTGAGAAGAACTCGTCTACGGCTCTCCTTACTCCGAAATGTGAGGTGATGCCGCCTCCACAATTCATCACATAATCCATGTAATCGTGGCCTGAAAAAATTCCGCCTTTCTTTACTTTGTCATACCAACATTGGAGATCGAGCTTTACGCCTTCGTAGGTGTGGTCTCCGTCTAAAAAGACAAAGTCGAGGCTCTCGTCCTCAAAAGCCTTTGAAGCTTCTTCTGAACTCTTTCGGATGATTTCAGAGGCCTCGTATTTTTCAAGTTTTTCTCGAGCTGTTGTGTAAGTCTCTTCATTATTGCTCGTAACGAGATCTTCTCCATTGATAAAGACTCCGGGAAACCGATTAGGCCAGGGATCAATTGAGTACAGAGTCCTGAAGAGACCTGTCTTAAGCAAGTATTCACTAAAGAATCCTTCTTCGACGCCGATCTCGGCTCCGATTAGATCTTCTCTATTCAATAAGTATGGCAGCTTTTCTCTTCCTGTCATGGAATGATTTTTAAGTCGTAATAGTCTTTGTTAATCTCCTCGGTTCTTCCGATAGGATGCATTGTGAAGAAATTGATCCAAATAATTCTGGGCTCTTCGCTGTGGTTAGGCCCTGATCGGTGCCACAGAGTATCATTCCAGACCATGATGTCTCCCGCTTTAGGGTAGACTGGCAGATACTCTTCTCCCTCCTTTATTTCTAAAGTCCCGTTCTCAGTTGTGAGATCTGTGAGGATCCAAGCGAGAGTGATTTGATCGTAAAGAGGATCGTTGAAGAGCCTAGGATCAGTCCCGCCTACTCTATCAATATGTTCAGTGTATCTAAAATCTTCACCTGGCATCTTGATGATTGCTTCTTCGATGAAACAATATGCTTCTTTACAGAAGATGTTCAAGATTTCTTTGGTGAGATCGCTAGTGTAAATTTTAAAGAGATCTTCGTTCACCATTGAGAGAGAATCTACGCCTTCCCAATAAGTTCCAGAACCGTAAGGCTTCTCTTGTCTCAGCAGAGGCTTCTGCTCTTCTCTCGTTCTAACGAATAGTTCTCTAAGCCACGAGACCCAATCAGAAGGAATGCACTGCTCTATCCGAGCCCAACCTTTCTCTTTATAGTGTTCTAAAGCTGCAGTCTTTTGCTCTTCCGTCATCTGATGGATTCTATTTTATGTGAGAGCTCTGGAAAGACTCCATCGATCTCAGCAATGTAGCGCTTGATCTCGTTCTGCTTGAACTCTTCGTTGAATGTATAAGCCACCTTGGCCAGCCAGACGTGTTCCCACTCGACTTTTTCTTTCTCCATGTCTGCACCGGGTGGAAAGAGCCACATATCGGCCCAACCTTCTCCGCCTCTACCCCAACCTTCATTCTCTGATAAAAATATCTTGTCAGTGAGAGAAGTCGTTTTTAGATCTAAAGACCTGATAGATTGTCCGAAGACTCCCTGATCAGAAAGAAGCCAGACCCATTCAGGAACTTCGTTCTCGGTGTTCACTATTTCATAGTGTCTCTGCCAATAGAGATCTTGGAGCTCTTTTGAATCCAAGTAGAGGAAAGATGTGTTAGGGACTAACATCCTCTGTGAAAATCCTTCGAAGGGTTTCCAGTGAGTGAGAGACTCGAGATCTTTTTCGCTGGGGTAATAGTATCCTCGTGGGATCTCCCAATGCGGTATTGAGACTTGAGTTGAATAAAAATAATCAGGAACCTTTTGCCTCACGATGAAGTCCAAGTCTGAAAAGACGAAAGGTCCTTCTTCCTTGGCGATGCAGTATGATTTTGCTGAAGTCCAGAAGACACCGCCTTCTATTCCTAGCTGATTAAATTCTTCAAGCTTTTGAGTGTCGACTTCGTCCCAGAGATCTAAGATTCCGATCTTTCTGTAATACTCTTCTCCGACTTTGTCAGTGTAGAGCTTTGCGGTACCGTTGTATTTCTTCCAATAAGCGACAGAGAGTATCGTGAATAGGATCTCGTAGACTGGTTTGAAGTATTCTGATTTGTCGAGGTCTTTGAAGATCTTGAAACCGTGGCCTCTGAGCTTTTCTTTTCTTAGAAAAGGCTGGCTCCAGTTTACATAGATGCACTTCATATCACGCTGTTGACTTTTACTTTTTTCTCAGAGATGTCAATCTTCTGAGTCATGTTGTTCTGTTTCACGAAATGGCCTCCCCATTCTTTTACTTCACCTCTGATGAACTTGATCACTTCTCTCGTCCAATCAGCAGCTGTGGTCGTCGGAACGTTCTGGCAGATGTGATTGACGTTGGTAGTGTTCAGCTCAAAATCATGAGGAAGTCCCATCAACCACATAGCTTCTCGAACTGTGATGCCTCGAGGTTCCGTAGGATGGACTATCGAAGTGTATCTTCCGATCAAAGAGTTCGTGGCTTCTCTAAAGAGTATCGGAGTGTCGACCCAGAGACCTTCTCCGGCTTCTAGCTTCTTCTTTGCTCTCTGCAAAAAGTTGGACATTTTCTTTTCCTCGTTGGCATCAGCCCAAGTTATAGCTGTATCGATTCTTCCGTCTTGGACAAAATCAAACACTGATTTGTAACCTCTAGGCGAGTTCACGAGATCTTTTGGCGTAAAACCTTCAGAAGCAGCAAACCTGAACCAGGGATCTGTTTCTGCGGGACCCATTCCAAAATATCGATCCATGTCTTTGGCATCTTTAGGAACTTGATCTAAATAGTCCGCAAGGAGAGGAGCTTCTTTACGGTACCATGAGAGGATTGGTGCTCTTTGGCCTTCCCAGAAAAAGTAGAAAGTGCGGTGGCGGTGCTGAGGAATCCCGTGGAGAAAAGTGTCTGTCTTCACCATTGAAAAAGAATAGCCGTTCTCCTCACCGATTCTGCGAAGACGATCAACCACACCTTCTCCGGTCTTTCCATAAAGTCCGGGAGCGTTTTCTCCCCAGAAGACTTTTGGCTTTACCTGTTCAAGAACAAAAGATGCGCTTTTATACATCCATTCGTTCTGAGCAGCATCGCTGCCTCGACCTTTGCTCGTGTTCTTAGCTGAATTTAATTGAGACAGTCCGGCGCAGGGACAGACGGTGCTCATAAAGTCTATTTTACCGTAGCTCTTGATGTCAGATTCTGCGACGTTGGTTGCTGCATCTATCGTAATATAAGGCGTGTCTTGAAAATAATTTCGACAATGCTGATCATTGTCGCCGAAAGCAGGATATGATACGATGACGCTAGGATCATTTCCTGCTGCCGTCTTATTTCCTACTGTCATTCCTCCGATGAGGGGAATGATAGATCCCCAACGTATGTCTTCCATGTTTCTTTTTCTTTTTATATCTTTTTTCCTAGTAATGTTTCTTTCTTTACAGCTGCGTCATATCTCGTCTGAATGTCTGCGATCATCTCTTCGTTAGAATACGCGGTGGTGTTACCGCCGACTATCGGATGATAGAGAGTCAGACTCTCATTTTTTCGAGACCAAACATCGTAACATTCGAAGAAATTATTTATGAGATTGATGGAATAACCCATCATGTGAGAATATGAGATAAAGACAGTCTCATCACACCATTGATTATTCCAAAGTTGTTCCATCACAAATGAGTGGTAACTGTCTTCTCTGAAATGTTTTTTAGTATAAATCATGATGCAAGAAACCCACCAAAATTCAGCTCGCATCATTTCTTCAAATCGTTGAGAGCCCATTCTTTTTACGAAGATTTTTTCATATTCTTCGTCATCGATAGAATTGCAAAGATTTCTTTTACGGCTCCAAAAGACGTCTTTGGAACCCCATTCGTGAAAACCGTTCGGGCGGTCCTTGTGCATGAAAATGCTATTTATGTTAGACTCATCAGAATAGAACTCTTCTATCTCTTTGAAGATAGAGCGATATCCAACAAAAAAAGCATCAGAATCAAGCATCATAAAATAGTCGTATTTCTGAACTCTAGGGTGGTTGGGGAGAGCATATTTGGGAGTTTTAAAGCCTTTCACGACTACGAAAGAGTCTTCGGATAAGATTCCGCTAAAACAATGGACCGCTGCATGATATAGATTTTCGCTCACTATGATGAGGATATCTGCTCTTTCTCTGACATCAGTAGAAGTGATCAGAGCCATGAGAGAGTATTTGAGATACGACAGATACTTTCCCTCTTCCCAAAGTGCATAGATGACACATATCTTATTCTCTTTTCGGTTTTGATGTTTCAGAGGTGAAGGCTCTATGTAAGGATTCAGCTTGGAGCTCAAGTAAAATTTACCGTCATTCTTTACCATTAATTCATCGTTTCTCTTCAGAGCGATGAAAATATGTTTTAGATTAGAATAGTCCTTTAAGACAAAAAGTACATCACTTTTCAATTTGATCAAAAGGTCTGGATTACCTCGAACTCCTCTTTTCTTAGGACCCAAGTGGTTCAGATAAGATTGGATCTCGCTGGAAGTCTTAAAAGAGTTTTTTGTGCAATCGAAAAGATCAGGAACTATTGCTTTAACTGACACGCCTTCGCGTTTCGTCATGTCATAAAGCAGTTTCTGCTCACAGAAGATCATGTGACCTCCGTGGATCTTTTCTCTTCCATCTGATAGCTGAGTCATCCAAGAGTAAGCAGTGTCAGCATATTTCTGACGAAAATCGTCATCTCTGATGTAAAGGAATGAGACGTTGAAAGAGTCTCCGTTAGCATCAGGCGGGTAAAGCCCGGGAAGATCTGATAGCGTAGGATCTGTAGAGAGGAGATAGTAACCGGGACCGTGTTCTTTATAGTGAACCACGACACCGTAATTTTTATAGTCTTCCTCTGTCATTACATTTGCTCGAGTGAGAAAGAGATCATTGTCCATCATTACGAAAGGTGCTGAAATCTTTCGCATTGCTTTGATCTTCGAACAGGCCCAAAACGGTTTCCTGTCTATTTCATCCTTCTCTTTCAAAACATCTAGATCGATGTGGTCCCAGAGATAAACGAGATCCAGATCACAAAAGCTCTGGTAGACCTCAGGCGTGCAGATGAGATGAGTAGGAACTTTTGGGTTGAGCTTTTTCCACTGAAGGACAGAAGCCACAATATAAAGAAGCTCTATCTCCTGCAGGTGGAAATTCCGATCTTTTTTCGCGTTCTCGAGGACCCATACTGCTTTCAGTTCTTTGCTCCGTAGACTCATAATAATTGCGGAATGAGATAAGCGACTTTATAACCCGTAAAAGCTCCGAGAGCAGAAGGTATTGGAAAGACGATCATTTTTCCGAGAGAAGTCACGTACTTGGGCCGGTTGACTATTCTTCCCATGAAATAATAGTAGCTGATGTAACCGATGAATACTGCAGCGTCGACTCGAGTTGAAATAAAGACGACGAGAGTTGCTCCTAAGAATCCAAAAATGAAATTGTCTCTAATACCTTCCCAGATCTCATACGCGGTAGCATCTCCGTATTCCTTAATGATTTTTTTGATTTTAGGTGTTGGCATGTTTATTTTATGCCAGAAGATCGATAAGTTTCACTAAGCGCATGCTCAGAAGTTTCCAAAAAGTTTTTAGAGGTTATTTAGAAGAGAGGAACTAGATTGAATTTTTCCTCCCATGCTATCGACCATTTCGATTCCTAATCTGTCACAGATTTCCTTCTCGGCTACGTTATTCGAGAACTGATCTCCACCGTTGACAAAGAGGAATTTGAGATTAGGATTAAGATAGATCTCTTTGTATTTGTGATAGACCATCTCAAGACTTTGTCTTACGCTTCTGTCTTCGTCAATCGAAAGCTCAGCGTGATTGACTGTACGTAGAGACCCGATGATCAGGAGCCTCTCTTCTTCGTCCTGGAATTTTTTAGATCCCTTCAGCTCTCTTTGGTGGTCGTTGTTGACGATGACGACGAGAATGTCTGAAATCATCTTTGCTCTTTCAAAGAGTTCGAGGTGGCCTTTGTGAACAGGATTAAAATATCCACTAGCTATAGAGATCGTTTTTGCGGTCATTGCTAAGTAAGCTTGAGCAGCTTCCTGCAGAGCTGAATTCGGTGAAGGTGGGTTTTCTAGAGCATCAAATAAGACTTCAATGTCTCTATCAGAATAGTCAGTCATTATTGTAAGTAGTTAAGTATCTTCTCTTTGATTCCGCTCTGTTTGATGCCTTCAGTGCTCAGCGGAGTGTTCACGAAGTTTTCCAATCCCCAAGGGTGGTTGTACTCTACAGAATAATCAAGTCCCGTCTTTCCCATTCTCAAATCGTCCACTGCGACCCAATGTGTGATCTCAGGGTGGTCCTTGAGGTATTGTTGGATCTCTAAGATTCTCGTCTGCTCAAGTTCCCAGGCCCGGTGCCAAGGAAAGTCTTCCGGGGTATCGAACTCCTGTATCTTCTTGGTCACTCCGACAGGCTTCTTCGAGATTCCCTGAGAAGCATAGTACTCACCCAGCTCCTCTAAGTTTGCCCAATTCCTCCAATCTGAGCTCACCACAATTTCAGCTCCGCTCTCTTCGATGATTGAATTGAGGACCTTGATTGCTTTCTTATCGAAATTATCAAAGCGGCATTCAACGGGAAGCTCTCTGATCGACATGGACATTTTTCTTCCCCATTCTCTCTGTTTCTTGTGGCGTGATCCCCAGTTGCTGCCGAGACAAATGACTCCGTCGTTATCTAAGAAGATTATTTTCATATAGTGTTCTCTCTAAATATAGTGGCTCAGGGTAGTCACGGCCACCTCTGATCCTCCTGAGCCTACTCGTAACCGTGGCAAAATGTGGCTCGACCCTAGTTACGACCTGTGATCCCGATTGGATTCGAACCAATGACCTACTGCTTAGAAGGCAGTTGCTCTATCCACTGAGCTACGGAACCAGTGCGGAGAGGGAGGGATTCGAACCCCCGGACCTGTTACAGTCAACGGTTTTCAAGACCGCCGCGTTCGACCGCTCTGCCACCTCTCCAATTTTATTCACCACTCCTCGTCGTTTGACCACGAGAGCTGCAATTTCATTTCCAAAAGCTATCGCAGATTCGACATCACCTGCTGAATTGATCCATCTGTGAGCAAATCCAGCTAAGAATGAATCTCCTGCTCCGGCCACGTCCATCACTTCTGCTTCCACACCCTTGTAAGACTTTCCATTCCAGACTGCACCATTTTTCCCCTGCGTGATTATTGCTTTCTCTAAGTATCTCTCTTTGTTTTCGTGAGCGGAGTTGCTCCACTCTTTAGAATTCATCTTAATGAAGTCAAATTCTTGAGCCCAGATATCTTGGATAGGCTTCTTCGTGTCTATCACTGAGGCCTTTGCGAAGCTCGCTACGACCTTCAAATCTTCTGGATGTAGGTAACCTTTATCGTAGTCAGAGACCACGAGAAGGTCAGATGTCGTGATGTGTTCTATGAGTTCTTTGTCAATCTCAATCCGATCCACGTTTTTCTCAGAATCAGCTCTGAGCAAGATATAATTAGAAGTCTCATCGACAAAACGGGTCTTTCTGATCTCTACTCGTTGGTGTCTTCTAACGATTTCGATCCCACCGAGACTAACGAGATTCTCAGCTACGTTACTGGCCATCCCTAAATTTATCTTTCGGTAATTCTCAATAAAGACAGGAGTTGGCGCTTCGGGATTCAACCGAGTGCAATCACCGTAGACAAATTCGTCTATGCATTTTTCTCCGATTATAGTGATCTTCATTCGGGTTTGTCGCTGTTGTTCCATGTGTAGTTCAAAATCTCAGAGGAAGAGATGCCCTTGATCCTGTTAAAAAACAAGATTCCGCGAGGGATGTGTCTGCCGATGATCTTCTTGTTCTCATAGTCTGATCCGATGACCATCAGCGTAGGATCTACTTCAGTCATGATCCTCTCGAGATCGTGGTCAGTGTAAAAGATGTAGACTTTCTCTACGAACTTGAGAGATTCAAGCATCTCTTTTCTCTGCTCTTGGCTAAAGACGGGCCTATTAGGTCCTTTGAGTTCTTTCACTCTAAGATCAGAGTCTATTCCGACGTGGACTTCTCCTTTTCTCGCTGCATATTTAAGCAGAGCCAGATGTCCTGGGTGAAAGACGTCAAACGTCCCATTCACCCAAACTTTCATTGTTGCGAGTTCCCTTTCCATACTCTGTAAGAATCTTCGTCTTTGTGTTCAGTTGATACTTCAAATATGACTCCATCAGTTAGAGCTTCTAATTGGTGAGGTTGGCCTGGACGTTGTCTTACCACATCTCCTACTTTTAGATTGGTCTCATTAACTTCGGCTGTCTCAGTGTCGATCCATCGGTAGATGAATTCTCCCTTGTCGACGTACCAAGTCTCATCTTTCTCCATGTGGTAGTGCATTGAGAATTTACAGCCCTGCTTGAAGATCAAGAGCTTACCGCAGTAGAGCTCATTGTTCTCAATTATCAGCTCCTCGCCCCAACCTTTCGGTACTTTGCATCCACAGGTTACTTCCGGTTTGATCTGGTGTCCCATCTGTTTTTATTTCTTTGATCTCGTGCCCCAAGAATTCTATCATCTTTTTCAATCCTTCTAGATTGTGTCCGATGAAGAATCCCAGCTCATCTCCTCTTCTAGTGCTGATAGAGTATTCCATGAGAAGGTTTTTAATCATATAAGGAAAGAATCAAAAAGTTTCACAAAAAAAACCCGCCGAAGCGGGTTTTAAATGTTTTAAGTTTTTCTTATGTCGTAGGAACCTCAGGTAATTCAGGCTCTGCTTGGTGAGCGTCCTTGAATTGACCGACTAAGAAATTTTCTACCTGATCGATGTTTTCTTTGGCTACCGTAATGTGATCTGCAGCCCAGTCGTGGCCTCCTGCATTGAGGAGTTCATCGATAGCTTTGAAGTCCATCGCGAGGATAGATTCGCATTTACGCTTGATGGATTCTAAGTTGCTGAAGAACATGTAGTTTTGAAGATCTTCGTGAGCCTCTTCCACTCTGTCAAATTCTTCAAATAATTTAACGTGTTTCATCTATTCTATATTTTGTTATTTATCAAAAATTGACACCTGCTCCAAAGAAAGCTTGTTTTCTGATGGGATCATAATCGACTTTCAAAGTTCCTCTGCCAAAATCGTGCAATGCTCCGATCTTTACAGTGAAAAAGTTCTCATTGAATTCTCTGACTGAATACTTGCCATTGTTGGAAAGTATGAAGAGCTCATCGAAGAATTGGTATCTTTTTTCTGCTCTGCCGAAACCCATTGATGCGTGAAGCCCAGTCCTTGAGATCTTCTTTCCGAAACCGAGATAGACTATGTTGCCTTTTTGTATGTCTTCGAGCTTCTGATCGTTCCAAGGAAGAACTTTGTCCATCGTGAGGTCTGGATAAAAGAGAGACTCGTCTCTCTGAAAGATCTGGTTATATTCAGCTATGAAGTATCCTCGGTTACCAAGAGTCAGGAAAGCTCCAACCTGTCCACCCGTTGAACCTTGGACTCCGAATGAAACCCTTGTTGCTTTGCCTCTGACCGTATCTCTTCGGTTGTCATTGTAGTGATAGATTCGTGTGGGATTGCGGTAGCCCCAAGGGTCATAGTAGAAGCCTGGAGTCCAGAAATTATATCCGATGGGTGCACCCCATCTGTTCCATCTGTTCCATCCCCAGCCCCAGTCATCCCATCCAGGATGGAAGACATTGCCTCTGCCTCGAGGGTCGGTGACAATTGGTCTTTGAGAAGATCTGTTAGCTTGTTCTCTAACAATTTCTTTCTGTTGTCTCTCTTGAGGGATGTATTGTCTTGTTGGCTGAGAGCTCTGCTGGCTTCTAACAGCTTCTTTCTGTTGTCTCTCTTGAGAATAAGAAATTCCTGACAAGAGCAGGAAAAAGATCAGCGTGATTTTCTTCATTTGTACATGTCTGATTTTCGAGTGGTCCCATCTACTCGAGGTATCATTCCTTGAGCTTTGAGACTTCTCTCTATTGCAAAAGGGATTTTCTTTCCTTTCTCGTGCTCTTCTTTGTATTTCTTTAGAGTCTCTTCTGAATAGGGAGACTCTTTCTTCTCGTTCACAAATTCTTCGAAGGTCTTCACGAGCTTCTCCATGACGGCATCTTCTTCCGGAAAGAGATCTTTCGGCTTCTTTCTATCGATAGTAAGAAACTTTTTAGTGTCACCAGGATTTTTGATGTAGAGGAGCTTCACAGTAGGACGAGAAGCTCTGATTTTTGCATTGATTCTGTGGTTGCCGTCAATGATCATTGTGTCGTCAGGGTGTTCCGGGTCAGAGAACTTGACCATAAGTCCGTCAATGTCTCCTGATGCAGAATCCTTTGTTCCGACGTGATCATCGTGAACACCTGTGAAAAAGATCAGGCTTTGAGCGATCCTTGAATTGAGATCTATCACATCAGCTTTTATCTTGCCCTGTTTGATCAAATCATAGGCTTTATCGACGTCGAAAGTGTAACGTCCGTAATATGCTTTGAAGAGCTCTCTTCTCATAGTTTTATCAGTCCTTGCTTGATGGCATCTGTCCAGGTTCTGAAGAGCATGTTGCCTCTGAGATAGGCATCGCCTTCGAGATATGAATAGTCTTCCAAGTGTTTTAAGAATTCTTCTTTCTCAGACCATGCAGGATCGCTGAGCTTCATCTGATCGACGTTATCGAGAGTGATGCCTCTCATGAATTGGTTGTGGTGGACGAGCTCGTGAGCCAAGCTTCTCATAATGTCTTTCACATGTCGGCCTTCAGTGTAGAGGACGATGTGTTTTTGATCGAAGAAATAGTGTCCGGTATATCCGAGAAGTTCGTTATCGTATTTCTTCTCGTCAGAGAATTCAATTGTCGGATAAGGCTTGAGGACGAATCCCAAAGATTCAAAGAAGAGGATCATCGAAGAGACGTATCTTTCAAAATCGTGTCCCTTAAAATCTACCGGCTTATCGCCGTTGACTAGAGACTCGACCTCTTTTCTCTTATCTCCGATGCTCTTAAAACTCTGAAAACTACCGACTATCTTCTCCATGGGTTATTTATCCACGAGAGAAAAGGAATCAGCAAAAGATGATGAGACCGTCATTAGAAGCTATGTCTAAGGCCTCGATCCAATCATCGTATCTCTCGCAGTCCCACTCGTTGTTCTGTTCGAAATATCTTTCTCTGTGCTTCTTAAAATCGGTCAAAAGCTTTCCTGCAGTAGTGGGTCCGATGGCCCCCTCGCAGTCTGAAAAATTGATCAGCTCATAAAAATCACCGCCTTCATAGAGGTCTGGGTTGTTCCAGACGATCGGGGGAAAGACGCCGTGAGCCAAGAGACAGAGAGCGCTTCTGAATCCGCCGTAAGTTCCATAAGCAGATCCGAACTCCGCAGTTCTGCCTTCCCATCTGTAGATCCCGTCTGTGATGTGATCATGAGATTTGAAAGCCTCGTTGACTTTCACTCTTACCACCTGTTCTTCGTCTACTTCTAAGAGTTCTATCTTTTCTTCGTAGTCGGCTATTCGAGCAGCTTTTTCAATTGCAAAAATGTCTAGTCCCATTATTTTGATAGTTTTAGTGCGTCTGAATTACGACCGCCCATCCAATGTTCGATCGTGTAGTTAGTTACTCTGAGGTGGCGGTAACCTGCTTCGTGGACTACTCTACCGAACTCAGAATCTAAATGTCCTAAGGGCGGTAACTTCTCATCTCTCATGAGCTCGAAGAGCTCTGGGCGCCAAATGCTAAAGAGAAAAGGTACTCCGCAGGCTCCCGGTTCTCTGACAGGGCCAGTTGAAAAATGCTCTCTTGCAGGTTGATCAGAAAACCAGTGTTTGTGAGTAGGGTAGCAGTTCTTTCCTCCCCAAGTATAAATCGGGCTGACTGATCCGACATTGCCACGAGCTTCTCTATAAACTCTGAGCATTGCTTGGAGCGTAGCTGTCTGCGGCATTGCATCTGTTTCGATGATGTGGATCACATCAGGCTTCCAGTCTTTAACGTGATCGTATCCGGTCAGGATAGAATCTCTGAGGCTTCGCATCCCTCTAGAAGGAAGCACCGTGAAATTCTCGAGACTTCCTAGTCTATTAAATTCTTTCACATTGTTCGAATCTGAGTGGTCATCTACCACTACTGCTCTGTGTTCAGCAGCGAGGTGGTGGTACTCTGTCGAGATCCAATGTGAGATCCGTTTTACTCCCGAGAGGAAGTTATACGTTGGGATTATGCAGGCTATCTTCATTTAGTATTTCTATCACTTTTTGTACGTCTTCGAAAGAATCTACAGCTTGGTATCTGTTGGTGGTGTACCAGGCATAGATGGGAATTTCGTGGTCGAGCCAGGTTATCTGCTCGAGGGCTTCTGCTAGAGAGTTCGGTGTAGGATTTAGATTTTCTATCTTCTTTAAAGTCTCTCTATCAAATGCGTAGATCCCAATGTGTTTGTAGCAGCCGAAATTCTTGGCTGATCTTGTAAAGAGCCAGCATTCATTCTCGTCATCACAGAAGACCTTGACCACGTTCATATTAGGTAATTCATCCTCAGAGATGCGTGTCATTAGAGTATGGACTCCAGGCATCTGCTGGCATTTCTGGATCAACTTATTCAAATCTTCTGGAGATGCCAGAGGTTCGTCTCCTTGCAGATTAACGTAGACTCTGGCTGAGATCCTTTTTGCTGCTTCAATCACTCTAGCAGTCCCGTTAGGGAGATCTCCTGTCATCATAGAATAGCCCTCACACTCATCAAAGATTCTCTCGTCATCGGTAGCAACAATTACTGCATCAGCAGAACTTTGTACAGCTCTCTCGAGAACTCTCTTCACCATAGTCTTTCCAACTATCGGTATCAAGGGCTTCCCTGGAAACCTCTGAGATCCCCATCTAGATGGGATGACTATACAGCTGTCTAACATACAAGTTCCATTATTTGTTCGTACACTTCTTCAGGAGTGATTGTCTTTGTGCACTCATGTTGGCGTTCGGTGCCTTTATTTATAGGACACCACATCCAATCTCCTGGATCGAAGGCGTGCAAATGAGGTTTGTTGAAACATCCGTGGCAGACGTTAGTATTTTGAATCTTGTAATTGTCTTCTTCATATTCTCCCGAAGTAGGTCCTATGATCATCACAGTCTCTTTTCCTAAAGAATGTGCCAACCAAGAATGGCCACTACCGAGACCGACGTAGATTTCAGCGTGGTGGAGGTGATTCATCATGTCGTTGAAGTTCATTCCTAACCTCTTCACTGAAGACTTAGGTACTGGATTCCAGTGGCCTTCTATTCCGAAAGATTCGTGTCTGTCGATGCAGACTGGAGTGATGCCTACTCTTCTCAACATCTTACAGAGAATTTCCCAACCGTCAGGATAGTTCCAGTATTTACATTGAGCTGTGGAATGAGTGCTGAAACAGATGTATTTTCCTTTGATAGGTCTTTCTTTAGGACTGAAATCGATCTTCGGTCTTCTCTTCTTCAATTCTAATCCTAGATCTCGTTGGAATCCGTATTGCAGCTCAGTATCAAAATGATAGTCTGATAAGATGATGTCAGAATAGAGAGATGGATTCAAACTGTTCTGATCGATAAAGTCTAAGTCGTGCCCTTTGAAAAGTTCAATGAAAGCCGGGTTGATTGCAACTGTCGGCTTGATATCGTGCTTTTCTCTCCAATCTCTACAAGATTCTACGAATGCTATCGTATCTCCTAGAGCTCTGCTTCTAAGATGTATTAGAGTTTTTTGTGAAACCGAGACATCTAATTCTCTTTTTTCTCTCCAGTTTTTGATAGTCTCCCAGCTGAACCAATAATCTAATTTGGTGCTCCTTTCTGAAAAAGCAATCCCGTGCTCTCTGAGAAGAATTTTCTTTTCATTCGGTAACTTATCGATGATGATCGGTACGCATCCTTTCTCTTGGACAAAAGATAGAAGACCTACAATATCAAAATCACCAGAAAGACCTACCAACTTTCCTCGAAGATCCATCTTAAAAGTTTTCAAGATTTCAGATCCGTTCTTGAAAACTATCTCCCATTCTCTCCATGTTCCTTGATGAGAGTAAGCTGACCACTTACGAGATTCTTTTCCGTGATCGACATAGTGAACTACTTGACCCTTGTCTTTGTAGAGAACTGCAATTCCAGCTCCAGGAATTCCTACCTCTGTGTTGATCTTGATGTAGTCAGGTCTCAACCCAAATTTGACTATTAATTGATCAGAGCTTTTTTCTCTCCTTTCTTTGATCGGAGTACTTTCATAAGTCTTGATCAACTTTTCTCCCATCTTCCACCCTAAAGAGTCTTCGTAGTGTTCGAGCATTTTAGAGCAGACGACTTCCCAAGAATGATATTCTGCATTTTCTCGAGAGAGCCTGGTCAATAGAGGATATTCATCAACAGCTTCTCTGATCTTAGAAGCAAATTCGTCTGAATTGCGAGAAGCAAGAATCAAGCCTTCCATAGGAGATTCCATGCAACCTACGATAGGCATTCCTGTCGCTGCTGCTTCTAACAGTGTTAAATTTGGATGCCCTGCCTCGAGCTCAGAAGGATGTAGAAAGATGTCGTGGTCTTGAAAGAGCTCTACCGATTCTTTTTGATCGAGATCGTAAAGTATTTTTAGCCTTCCGTATTGGAGAAGATCAGGATTTGCATCAAAGAATTTCTTATTGTTCTGAGGTCCAGCTACAGTGATCGGTAGATTCAATTTTCGAGCAGCTTCGATCGCGAACCTGAATCCTTTTCTGTCATGACTTTGATCATTGATCAATCCATTGTTAGCAAGACAGAGAAGCTTTTTCTCTCTTCTTTCTCTTTCTACAAAGGCGTACTCTTTTATGTTGACTCCGTGTTCTAAATAGACTGCTTTAGAGCTACCGAAATAGCCGACCAAGAATTGAGCGTGGACGAAAGAAAGGACTGAACCTTCTATCGCAGCCAAGTTGTTCTGGAAGCAGCCAGACTCCTTACCCCACCAATAAGCATGATGGTCGTGCATCGAAAAGAAATAAGGGATGCCTTTTTCTTTTAGCTCGAGAGCGAGATTAGCCATGTGAACATGTACGACATCGTATTCTCCCGGATGTATCTCGTTCAAATACTTAATGTCGACTTGGTGGCCGGCGTTTCTGAGGACTTGAGTGTATTCCCAAATGATCTTTTCTACTGCGCCCCAACCGTTAGGCGGGATCGGGAGAAGACCCGGGTTGATCTGAGCTATCTTCATTCAAATATATTGTGTCTCTTGTTTTCTTCAAAAAATTCTTACAGAGCAAGAATGCATAATTTTCACCATTGCTCAGCCTGACCTCAACTTCGCAGTCTTCGGTAAATTCAAAGAACTGTGCCTTCCAGCCTTCTCCCTGTTCGAGTTCGAGCTTAAGACTGCTGTCAACTCCGCCTTCTTTATTGTAGAAGATTACCTCTGTCCAATTGCTATCAGGGCTGTTTAGGTTCCAAGCTACGACAGCACCTTTATCTCCTCTGATATGGACTCCTTGTTCAGTCTCCCTACCGATTCTAAAGATTCCTCCGTAGAAGCCTTTCTTAAATTTCTCATTGGTGTGATCGCTGATCACGTTATTCCATCTAGATAGAGGAAATTCAAAGTTGATGCTGTTATCAACAGTATCTAAAAGCAGAACCTCATCGTATCGATGAGCTAAATCCAAAGAGAGATATTCTTCAGCGGGAAGAAACTTCTTCTTACCTGCAAGTTCCGTTACTCTCTTTACAAAATCTTCTTCAGTTCTAATCGGAGTCATTGCTTCAAGCATCCATTCAATCTCAGCGAACCAGAGGTGGTAGAAGATGTGCATGTTCTTTTTATCACGATAGAAAAGAGCTCTCTTTCCTTCTAACGTCTTTGGAAGATCTCTGACTTTCTGATATTCATTGGGATCGATGAGGCCATCATATTCCATTCTATAGAAATGAGTGTAACCCAGAGACTTGAGAATCTCCATTCCTCTGTACAGATTGACGTGAACTGATAGAGAGTGTTTTTGTTTGTGATCAGATTCAGAAATAAGAGTCACGCCATTTCTACGTGCCGTGATCATGATGTTAGGGTACTCTTCAAATTCAGTAGAGAAGATTCTGTTCTCGTCTTCGAAAAAACAGTAATCGACAAAACTTAAAATGTCTGCGTCAGGGCGAAGATTTGTGATCAGACATATCTTAAAGCCGGCTTCTTTCACCCGGGTCATTGATTCTCTGAAGACTATTTTGCTCTTTTCAGTATTTAGATATGCGTCAATTAAAAATATCTCTTTCATTTTCCAGTTTGTTTTGCGATGATGACTCCCTTCACGTCTGCTGATGAAGCTCTAAATCTCGTATCCTCTTTTCTCATATCGACTTTGTAGCCGAATGTTTCTAGTTTCTCTTTTAATTTGTTGGCTGCACAGTGTCCGCAATCTTGCTTGGTGTCGTGGAATTCTATCAAGAGATTCTCAAAAGGAAATTCTTCCATCTCATCAATGAGATCATATTCTGCGCCCTCAATGTCTATTTTGAGAAGATCGGCTGAAAGCCAGCCTCTCTTCTTCATCTCATTCAAAATCTTAAATGCAGGAACTTTGATGACGTTTTCTTTCTTGCTGATCGAAGACACCGTAGAATTGTTTGGATCAATGCCTAGTTCCAAAGAGCCTTCAAAGTGAGCAGCAGCACCTTCAATCAATTCAACATTTTCTTTGTCTCCATGTATCTTCTTAAAAGCTGTTATTGCTCCAGGATGAGGTTCGAATGCCAAGACTTTAGAATCTCTTCCGAAACGGTCTAAAGCCCACTGAGTGAAGAGTCCTACGTTGGCTCCTACGTCTATGATTTTTTCCATCCTCTCTCCAGAGAAGAATCCGTCGTAGATTCGATCCACGAAAAATTGTTCATAATTGATGAAGAGCGGCTCGAAATTATCGATCCCTGGAATTCTCCTCTTGACCTGGTGTTCTTTAATGATGTGAGTAGCCTCACCTAAGAGCTCTTTTTTATCCTCTGAGTAGACCTGTACTAAGAAGCCTGTGAAATTGGGATTGTTCTGAAAATCGTAGTGGTTGATGGGAATAGGTTTGCACCACCAAGCAGAGCCTGGGTTTTCAAAGTTTACGTCAAAAGAATAGATTGGAACTTCTGAGTCTATGTCCTTGACTGCCACCACTGCTTTTCCGATGGGATTTTTAGAAGTGACTTCGAGGGTGTTGTCCTTGCCGTTAAAGCTGAGAGTTATCATATTTGGTTTTTGTTCAAAATTAAGAATTTCTGAGATGAGCTTTGCATTTTCGACATTGCTTGATTTCATGTGGTAGACTAGATCTCCTTCAGGATACATTCCTAAATAGACAGGAGTGTCTTTTACGAGGAGAGGTATCTCATAAGCAATTGTCTCTTTGATCACTAACGGATTAGTCTCTTTATCGTCTATGATCTCAATAGAAGGAAAGATGACGAGATCTGCAATAGAATAGAATTGCTGGACGTCTTTATGCTCACCCCAAAATGTACAATTTTTAGGGAGCTTGTCCAAGATGGGGTTCCAATAGAAAGAATAGCTGTCAGCAGTGTTTCCTACAAAATGGAATTGAACTGGTTCTTCTAACATCAGAGAAGCAATCTCCACAGTCTCACTCTGATTTTTTCTGGGAGAAAAGATGCCAAATTGAAAGATGTGTTTCTTCTGAGGATCGAGTCCCAATTTTTGAAGAGTCTCAGCGCGATCCCTTTTTTCAAGAGTTGGAACGTCGTATTGGATGAGCTCAGCTGGAATCCCTAAAGACTGTAGCATCTTTACCTGAAAAGGACTGACTAACAAGAACTTATCAGGCATGAATTTTTTAGAGGGTAGAGGGTACGAAGAATCGTGACAGGTCTCAAAGATCTTCCACTTTCTTTCGGTGCAATAGATCCGATCGAGATACGTAGGATCCATCGTCTGCTCTGAAGGTTCCGTGAAATGGATCACTTCAGGATCAAAGAGTTCTATTTCCTCGATTGCTTTGATTGTGCTCTTCTCAGCAGAAAAGAGGCGTATGCCCTCGAGATCGAGGACTCTCTTTCGGACTGCATCTAGGATCTTCTCGGTCCGCATCTCAATCAACAGGATTTCGTGATCTTTCCTGTCAATCAGTTCAATGCTTCTCCGCACATATTCAGGCATTCCTCCAGTAGATAGATGTGGAGTGATGAAAGCTATTCTCATATATCTTCTATAAGAAGATTGAGAAAAGTTTCTAATACTTCATTCCTCTAGTTGAAGGATTGCTGACTTTTGTTTTTGTGTCAACGTCGAAAATGTCGTGTGAATCTCTAGAACCTACATCGATAAAGTGGAGAGTATGTCCACCTTCAATGGCTACAGTATTCTTTTCTTTTTGGCGGGTGTGGCCTACTATCTGGGAATATCCAGCAAGAGGATCTGCGATGAGTTCTCTCTGATCAGCCCAGAAGATCCCTGGAGTGGAAGAGATTCCGCCTCGAGCCCACCCTGCGTAGAAGAGTGGTTCAAATCTAATCTCAAAGAGAAAGTTAAGGTGATCCGCGATAGTTTTTTCAGGATCGTTATAGTCGTAGAGGTGTTTTGATTCTCTCAATTTCTTCTCGCAGATATTCCAGAGGCGTTGAGTGACTCCTGCGTGGCTGACCAGATAGTTGCCGAACATGAAAGCAGGTTTGAAGATGTCTCTATTTGTCTCAAAGATTTCTTTATAATCATGGAGAAGCTCAGCCCTGAATCCGCTGCAACGATACTTGGTATCAATGTATTGAATATCATGGTTCCCTAAAAGGAGTGTCACTCTATCTGGAAAACTTCGAGCCAGATGAACGATGTCTCTCAAGTTTTCGAGAACTTCGTGGTTGGGAATGTGATGTGAATCGACATAATCTCCGACAAAGACTACTTCCAAACCATCTTTGATGAATTTGAAATTATCGTGGCTGATGTTGTTGTTTTCTCTAAAGGAACTGTATAAGAGTTCTGCTCCAAAAATTACAGATTTCCACCAGTCGTCTCCGTGAATGTCACCTATTGTAAGAACTTTCATTTCTTCTTCTTTTTAAAAAATCTATGATCATCGAAAATGTCGTGAGATCAACGATCTTCTTTTTAATTTTGCGTTGTATGTAGAATCTTTCTCCAGATGCTATGAGAACTGCTATCATTGCGACCCAGATCATTTCTCTCCTGGGATAAGCTGTGAAGATAGAATAGAGAACAGCATATAAGCTGAATCCAATTATGATCAAATTGTTCCAAAAGTGTCGTTTGGAAAGTTCGATGATCTCTTCTGATCCTCGCTGTGCAGCTTCTTCTAATTTTTCTAAGTCAGATTCTCTAATCATTTTTTTATTCATATCCTATCTTTATTAGTCCCACCAACCTTTTAATCCAGAACCGTCGAATTGTTCTGTCCAGTCGATATCTTTATTAAATTTATCATAGTCTTGTCCCTGAAAAATCTCCCATAGCTCTTTCCACTCTTGGTTCTCAATTTCCACCGATCTTTCGTAGACTTTACTGTTGTGACTTTTTTCTTCAGGAGTTTCATTGTCTACTATTTGAAAAAGATCTGGACTGCCTTCGACCGGAGCAAAATCTAATTCTGTACGGTAGAGAGGCCCTAATTGTTCTTCAGCCATGTCAATGTACCGGCTTTCGATGATGTTATCGAGGATTTGAATTGCTCTCTGCATCTTTTCTATCTTCTTCTCTCTGGTCTCTCTTACCTCCATTCCACGGTGCATGTCCTTTTCCATGATAATGAGGCTTCTACGGATCATCTGTAGAGTAAAGCTATAGTCCCACCAGCGGTGGCTCCAGAGCTCCTGTCTGAACTTCCAAACGTTCTTCAAAAAAGTCCAAAAATCTCGTGTGAGTGCTCGCCACATTCTATTGTGCCAAGCTTCATATCTCTGTAATTTTCTCAGAGACTCAAAAAAACTCTCACCTACGTTTACTTTCATTTCTTCATTTTATTTATGCTCTCTTCTAATTGATCAAGCAAATTCTCAAAATTCTCTCCTCTGAAACAGAGTCCGTCATGGCTTTCACCAACTATCGTGATCTCAAATTGAGTCTTTTGATAGGGATTGAAAGAGGCTCCATCAATTGCTCCGAGGCCTTCAAAGATCACTCTGATCTCTGCAGTACCATCTTTGTCAGTGCATGGTCCCCATTCTTGGAGAACATCGAAGAGACTTTGTCTTAGATGTAAAAATCTTCTAAAAGAGATGTCATTTATCATATATGTAAAAATAGAAAAGTTTTCCCAAACGGGAAAACTTTCCAGGCCTTTTCTCCTTCGACCGTTAGATTTTAGATCTTCTGTCCACAATTAGGACAGAATTTCCACGCTGATTTTTTTGCTCGAGTTCCGCAGTTGGTGCAGTAGTTTCTCACTTCGGTCATTTCAGCAGGCTTCAGACTTGCTGGATAGATCTTGATTTTCTCTGTCTGAGATGCATAATAGCTGAAATTTCCATAGGCAGTAGAAAAATGCTGGCTGGAAACTGATCCTTTTTCAACCTGCCCGGTCTCAATAGAATTAGTGAACGAACCGGCTACAGCAGTGTTAGTGTAGTAAGCAGTGCTGGTGCTCGTGGTACCGGTGACGGTCAGAGTGGAATTAGGACTAGAACAACCGATGCCGACGTTTCCGGTAGTGGTGAAATTGAGTCCCTGATACGGCTGACCGTTAGAATTGTACCAATAAGTCGTAGGAATCCACTCGTCGTAGAACTGGATCTCCACGTCTCCGTTGTTCTCAATTGCTCTTCTCACCTGTGAATTGTCAGTGACCTCATAGGTTGAGAATTTGAGCTTTCTGGGCTCATCGATGAACCTCTCGAGAAAGATTCTCTGTCCAGGTCTTAGGATGATGCCTGAATTAGAGACGTGTTTCCCGTTGATGAGAACCTTCGCTAAGACTTGGTTTTGTTTGGGATTGAAGAGCTCGATTTCGAAGTTCTGCCCGTCACGAAGATAGACCGAATTCTCTGAACCCTTGTTGTAGTTTTTGACTCTGTTCTTGTTGACAGAGATGTGTGCAGTGCACATTGGATTGTTTGTGTAGTACATACCTTTTTGTTTTTGTTTTGCTAATCTTTTTGTAGCTTTTGAGGGCTACTCAAGGGCCATGAGACCCAAGACTAACAGCCGGAGAAAAGGCTTGTTATTTATAGAGAAGTTTTCTAGAATGTTTTAGAAGCACACTCCATCTGAAGCTTGTACTGTAGAGGCAGTAGAGAAGTCTATGTAAGCACCGAACACTGAAAAAGAGCCTCCACCAAAAGCTGCGTTCTCGCAGGTACCGAAAAAACTAGAATCGTAGAAGTATATACTTTGGCCTGATATGCTTGTGCTGTATGATATTGAGACAGTCTTCCCAAAACCCGTCTGAGAAGTAATAAAATTACCGTTGCTGCCTGCAGTGACTGGAAAATTAGTGCCGCTCGAATATGTTACGGGAATGCCATCTACGAACACTCCCGTGATGGAAATGTCTAAAGAGCTATTCTGAACAAATATATCAGCAGCTGGAGCAGCTGAACATGAGATGACTGATGTTATGGGCATAGTGTCAATTTATTATGCTATTGTAAAAGATAAATCAACTTCATAATATGAACCTACGTGATACAGGTTGTCGTTGGTGGTAAATCCAATCAGAAGGGTATGAACAGTGTTAGCTGCTAAAAAGTAAGGAGGCGCCACAGTAAAATTCTGTACGACAGGTCCCATTGCGCACTGCAGTCCGCCGCCTGCTGCGTGAGCATCAGCCACTTCTACGCCATCTAGCGTAAATGTTATTAGCTCATAATCTGCAGCTTGTAATTCACCGATACCCTCAAAGGCTAGACCCATATTTACGTTAGATCCACCAACAGTTATTGTTGCGGTGGCTGTACCGGATTGGGTAGAACCGCAGGTTCCTCCACAGTTTACGGAGTCAGACACGTAGTATTTGATAGTGTAATTGGAGTTGGTTATTTCCCAAGGCGTAGGATTGCAGGGATTGCTTACTGTGGTGGACCAAGATAACCCAGTTACGGGAACCGGTGTTTGATGGTAGCAATCTCCTCCTATTGAATAATAACCGACTGATGCAGGCGTAGTGAGCTGTTGATTAGAAAAGAGAGTTCCGTTCAACGCAAGATTATTAGTATAAACGGTGGTTGAAGAGCCGCTGTTGCATGCATCGACACAGCTGGAAGAGCTATAGAAAGCTGGTAGAGGAGAGATCGTGCCTACGAGATTGCTTTTCACCACAATTTGATTGGCAGTTTTAGATGCATACCCAGCAACGGATGTATCAATATAGAGATATTGATTTGCTCTAGATTTAGTCAACAGCTGTCCGTTATCAGGTATCGTTGTCTTCGCAGTAAATATGTTACTCGAGATCGCATTCAATGCAGTATTGTTAGGTATGCCTTGATTATTACCGGACGTGCTCCAACTCGCCATCTTAAGATTGTATTATTTCTAAGACGTATGCTCTCTCTGCTTCGTAAGTCTCGGAGTTGCTGGCAGCCCATTGATCTTTAGCCAGAAGAATACTATCTACAATTTTCCTGTTTGTAATTTTCTGGATATGATAAAAACCTGGTCCGTTACAGATCGTCTCTACAGTTATCGGATTTGCGTCCTCATTTATCTTGTAAAGAGAGTACTTGTGTTCATAATACGTTATCATCCTCGTGTTATCAATTTTTCAAGTTCCTCAATTCTCTTAGTGAGCTCTTGAATCTTCCAAGCTTGAACGTCTTTATAATCGACTTTCATGAATCCTTTCTCATCTACAGTCACTGCGTTCGGTAAGACTCTCTTGACTTCCTGTGCAGAATAACCGATTCTCTCTCGGCTTGGATCGCTGCTGTGGAAGAACGTTAGAGTATCGATGCCGTCACTCGAGATAGATCTTGATGTGATAGTTTTTAATCTCTCATCCGAACTCTCGAAGAATGCAGTTGCAGTCATGTTTCCTGAATTGACAGTGATGTTATTGCTCGATTGGCTCATGCTACTGTTTCCAAGAGTCGTAGTTCCCGTAAACTTCGCAATGTAATCGGTAGTTCCACTGACTCCGCCTGGACCTTGCGGCCCCTGTGGTCCCTGTGTACCTGAAGTTCCGCTAGATCCACTCGTTCCTGAAGTTCCACTGGATCCACTGTTTCCGCTCGTACCCGAAGATCCACTGTTTCCGCTCGTACCCGAAGATCCACTGTTTCCACTCGTTCCTGAAGTTCCACTGGATCCACTGTTTCCACTCGTTCCTGAAGTTCCACTGGATCCACTGTTTCCACTCGTTCCTGAAGTTCCACTAGATCCGCTATTTCCACTCGTGCCTGAAGTTCCACTAGATCCGCTATTTCCACTCGTGCCTGAAGTTCCACTATTTCCACTCGTGCCTGAAGTTCCACTAGATCCGCTCGTTCCTGAAGTTCCACTAGATCCGCTATTTCCACTCGTGCCTGAAGTTCCGCTATTTCCACTCGTGCCTGAAGTTCCACTGGATCCGCTATTTCCACTCGTGCCTGAAGTTCCGCTATTTCCGCTCGTTCCGCTCGTTCCACCTGGACCTTGTGCACCTGAAGTTCCGCTTGAGCCAGAGTTTCCGCTCGTTCCGCTCGTTCCACCTGGACCTTGTGCACCTGAAGTTCCACTTGTTCCGCTTGAGCCAGAGTTTCCGCTCGTTCCGCTCGTTCCACCTGGACCTTGTGCACCTGAAGTTCCGCTCGTGCCTGAAGTTCCACCTGGACCCTGTGCGCCTGAAGTTCCTGCAGTACCGCTAGAACCTGAAGTTCCGCTCGTTCCACTAGAACCCGAAGTTCCATTAGATCCTTGTATGCCGGCAGGTCCCTGTGACCCTAGAGGTCCCTGAAGACCTTGAGGCCCTTGAAGACCTTGAGGACCTTGTCCACCGCCTAATCCTTGAGGCCCTTGCGGTCCTTGAGGCCCTTCAGCACCAGAAGTTCCCGATGTACCGTTGATGCCAGATGTTCCTGAAGTACCTGTAGCACCCGATGTTCCACTAGAACCAGAAGTGCCATCTCCTGATGTACCAGCAGAACCAGAAGTACCAGAAGTACCGTTAGTACCCGGTCCCTGTAAACCCTGAGGGCCTGTTAGACCCTGTGGCCCTTCTAACCCTGAAGTACCTGCTGAACCTGAAGTACCAGACGTACCTGTAGTCCCTGATGTTCCAGCTGTCCCAGAAGAACCTGAGGTTCCGGCTGTACCAGAGGATCCTGAAGTTCCACTAGATGGGAAATATGTAAATGAATATACGCCGTATGTAGTGGCAGGGGTTAGAGGCTGATATGATAACAATGTAACAGCTAGCTGCCAATAGTCTCCTTGATCAGTAGCTGAGGTAACCGATAAAGATAAATTGTGAGTCAAATTAGAAGGAGAAGTGCTGACTCCTTGCATCGTAATGACAGTGCCTACTGATAAGCCTTGAAGCCAAGGAATAGCGCTGTTAAAACTGATAGGTGTTCCGCTCGAATCCGATGAAGTCTGATTAAGAAACAAACCGTTTATATACTGGAGCTCGTTAGATTGAGAGTAGAGAAAGCCCGCTTCTCCCTGATCATTAAAGGGATCGCCTTTGATCCAGTACAAAGTGTTTCCTGAGTAGCTGGCGCCTGAAGTTCCTGCAGTGCCGCTAGAGCCCGAAGTTCCGCTTGAGCCTGAAGTTCCAGAAGATCCTGAAGTCCCATCAGAACCGGAAGTTCCACTAGAGCCGGAAGTTCCGCTAGAACCAGAAGTTCCGCTAGAACCAGAAGTTCCATCAGTACCTGCCGTACCAGAAGATCCAGCAGTGCCGCTTGAACCTGAAGTTCCTGCAGTGCCGCTTGAACCTGCAGTTCCACTCGAACCCGAAGTTCCATCAGATCCTGATGTTCCGCTAGAACCGGAAGTTCCGCTAGATCCTGAAGTTCCACTAGATCCTGAAGTTCCATCGGAGCCTGAAGTTCCCGAAGTTACGTTAGGTCCTGCTGGGCCCTGAGGTCCGGTAGCGCCTGCAGTTCCAGAAGAACCTGAAGTTCCACTAGTTCCAACGACACCGGATAAAGCTACTGACCAAACTGCATAAGTTCCAGATCCTTCGTGGTTGAGAGAATTTATTTGAAGCTGCCCATTAGCAGGATTGTAAAAAGTAATTTCACCTTGGAAAGTATTGGTGAGGTCGTAAACTGCGATGACAGTTTGTCCAGGGATATAACCGGCGCCGGAGTTTACAGTCATGTTGACAACGGTCGGGTGAGTAGTTGGAATAGCCACTGAAGTCGTCGAAGCAGTCGTATAAATGCTGCCCGAAGATCCGCTTGTTCCTGAAGTACCGGTAGACCCTGAAGTACCAGAAGTACCTGTGCTTCCGCTGCTACCGCTCGTTCCAGTGCTTCCTGAAGTTCCTGAAGTAACGTTAGGTCCGATAGGTCCTTGAGGTCCAGTAGATCCTTGAGGTCCAGAAGTTCCTGAAGATCCAGATGTGCTGGAGCTTCCGCTTGTTCCGCTCGTTCCAGCTATTCCGGAAGTTCCAGAAGTTCCGCTAGTTCCTGCTATTCCAGAAGTACCACTAGATCCAGCGATTCCAGAAGTTCCTGAAGTTCCGCTCGTTCCGGCTGTACCTGTAACTCCGAGTGGTCCTTGGGGTCCCTGTGGACCGCCAAAACCTTGAGGACCGCGAGGTCCTTGTGGCCCTGAACTACCCGATGAACCTGAAGTTCCTGAAGTGCTAGAAGTTCCTGAGGTCCCTGATGTGAGACCCGGTCCAGTAGGTCCCTGAGGACCCTGAGGTCCAGTTCCGCCGCCGGCGGTTCCTACAGTCCAGCTTGTGGAACTTGCTTGCCAAACAGGAACTTGACCGTTGGTAAGTCCTTTGGAAAGAAGATCCGCAGTATTGATGTATGAATCTATGAAATCACCGAAATCCTGAGCGCTCGGAGTATCTCCGGTCTGGAACCTGGTCTTGAGGTAATTGGAAGTTTGAATTGACATTATGCTCTCTTACTTGTTCTATATATTCTCTCTTGAGAAAGATAGAACTTCTCACTTCATCAATGACTTAACGTCATAGATGCTGACTTCTAAGTGGCAAGGGAGACAAAAGACTTTGGAGAAGAAATTCTCAGCATTAGTCTTTGGTTGGAGAGGCTTGTAGTATTTTTTCCACTCGAAATTATCGAGGTTTTTGATCTTCTCGTCCTCAGTAAAAAATACGAGACTTCCGAGAAGGCACCAATCGCCTGCTCGGTTGGCCATCTTCTGCCAGCCGTTATGTTCGCATACTTGAGTAAAAGCTTCTTCGAGATTTGCTGAGTGAATTTTTATCTTTTCGATGTTACGTTCAACGTGATCGTAAATGAAAGCAGCTGAAATGTCAGACATCCTGTAGTTAGATGAATTAGGAGTCCAGATCCTCTCTTGACCGAAACCGAAATTCATCGCTCGGTCTATGGATTCTTCATATTTCTTATCTGCCACCAGCAATCCGCCTTCGCCGAAGCCGAGAGATTTTGTCTGATGGAGACTGATAAAAGACCCGTCGCCGAAGTTGAGAGAATTGGTGCCAACAAATTTGCCCGTATTTTTGAAACTGAGAGGAGCTGCTGCATTGTCATAGATGAGGATTTTTCCTTTTTTACGAGCCCATTCCTGATGCTTATCTAAGTCCATTAGGTAACCAAAAGGATTGGTGACGATGAGGCCTACAGCATCATCGGAGACCTCAGTGAGGTCCACGTCGAAATCGGGTGTGAGATCTACGATCTGAGTACCGCTTAAGGGTCCGATGACAGCGGATGGGAAAGTCCAGGCGTGAGTCGAGAATTCTATCTGTTTTCCGTGGTATAATCTGATCCCTTCTACCAAAGCGTGTAAAGCTGCTGTTCCACTGGCAGTGGCTCTGACGATCTTAGAATCTTTGATCTCCAGCTCTTCTCTGAGAAAATCTTCGAGCTTCTTACTGAGGGGTCCTGAATTAGTGAAGTGATTTTTTCTCACGCTATCATCTAGCAGAGACTGTACTCTGTTAAAATCTGGCGTCTTTCTATTTAGCCAATTAACGTACATTAGAGCTTCTTGGTTACGCTATCGTGAATGACGTAGGTTCCAGGATCGAGAATGTTCTTGGTGACGACAGAACCCATACCTAACGTTACATTGTCTCTGATCCAAGTTTTTTCTCTGATTAGAGATCCTGCCCCGATGAGGCTTCTCTCACCAATTCTAACATTTCCACAGAGGACTGCTCCGGGTGAGATGTTACAGAAATCTTCGACGACACATTCGTGTGAGACGATGGCTCCTGTATTTATGATGCAACATTTTCCGATTCTGACATCAGCTGTCAGTATTACTCCTGGCGCAATATAAGAACCCTCTTGGATGTCTGCATTTGCAACTACGCTTTGAGGATCGATGATTGTAGCAAAATTGAAGCCGAACTCTTTCATATTTGCGAAGAGTCTAGCTCTAAAATCGATATTACCGACTGCGATGTGAACCCAGTGAGATTCAGTATCCAGCTCTTCGACGCTTCTGATAGGGAGCTCGTATAAAGTGGAGCCTTCTGTGACATACTCAGGCTCAACAAAAAATCCAGCCAGTTCTAACGGCTGGGAATCACCCTGTCTCATTATTGAGTGATATACTTCTTTGGCGTGGCCGCCTGCTCCGATTATGGCTAACTTCATAGAGATAAAATTTTCTTGATTGCTTTTATGACAGGATATGATCCGATCATCTTGGAACACTCGAATTGTCGTGGTGTGCCTTTGTGGTCTGGGCACCAGTTCCAATCTCCAGCGTCTAATCTGTAACGATTGAAACAACCGGTGCAGACTTCCTTATTGATGATCCTGATCATGTTAGGATCTGAGAACTCAGAATACTCTTCACTGAAACCCGAGATCATGATCATTGGAGTACCGACTGCCCAGGCTAACCAAGACAGGCCGGAACCGATTCCGATAAAGAGATCAGAGTGTCTAATCTCGTTGATCCTCTCCTCTAAAGGAATTTTTCCAGGTTTGTGAAAAATGTCTTTAGGATGTGAATTTCCCATGTAGCCATTTTCCTCAGAAGATATGAGCACTGTTCTGTATCCGTGATCTCTTAAGAAATCTACGACGTCCTGCCAGCCTGATGGATTGTTCCAGTATTTAGCCTGTGCAGTTCCGTGGATTGCGACAGTGACGTATTTTTTACCCTCAAACGGGTGTTCCGTTTCAGGGATCTTGATCTTCGGTCTTTCGTGAGTAAAAGGTAGTCCTAAAATATCTGTCGCTGCTTCCTGCATGGAAATATCTCTAAATCCTCGAGGATGCATGCTTCCGTTAAAGTCTAAAGTGTCTTCTTTGTAGAACCAACCCATTCTAAAACATGCGTAGAGATCAGGTACGCCTTGGCCTTTCGGTGCAAATTCTATCTCAGGATATTGGTCTTTGAAGAGATCATTTTGAAAAGTCGAGACTATCACTTTAGCGCCTTTCTCACGTCTGAAGACTTCAGCGTGTGGGAACCAAGCCAAGTTATCGCCCAATGACGAAGATTCAAGAGAGATGAAAACTCTACGATCTTTGACATCGAAGACGTGTTCCCAAATGAGAACTTCGTCTTCGTCTAAAAGCTTCAAGTGCCAATCAGTCCACCATTTTCTGTTAGACCTAGCCCATTCACCTGGAGCTAAAGTCGTCTGATAGACTATTTCTCCAGTGGATCGATCCTCGAAGAGTGCTTTGAAACGCTTCTTTCCAGTACCCTTAATTTCTATGTAAGGTCCGTCAACGAAATGACAGCTGACTGAATCGATCACGGTCTCTTCTTCACTGGATCTGTTTTTACGGATCTGTCTTAGAGCTTTGAGGCCTGATTCAGCAGCTTTCGCCCAAGTAAATTCTTCTCTAATCTCTCGAGATTCTCGGAGAGCTTTTTCTTTAAGAACTTGGTAATTGTTCTTGGCTTCTCTCATTGCTCTCTTTAGATCTTCGAAGTCTGGAGATGCATAAGATCCTGGAAAACGTGGAGCTAAACCTACATCATGTCCAAGTGAGGCCGGTTCCAAACCTTTTACTTTCACCGGTATTCCGCGGCTCTGCGCAAATTCCAACTGTGCACCCCAATCAGAATAGATCGCTGGAGTTCCAGCAGCCATTGCTTCGATGAGAGGTATGTTCCAGCCTTCGCTTCGAGCACATGATACAAAACAGTGTCCAGACTGTAAGTATCTCAAGTATTTCAATCGGTTCACAAATCCGATAGAGACTATTCTTTCATCTTCGAAACCATAATCTGCTAATCTGTCTTGGACTGTCTTACCGTCTCCTGCGAAAGGATTCTCAGCTGAGAGGATCAGTCTTACTTTTTCTTCGGGTTCAAATTCTTCAGTGAATGCATTGATGATCTCAGGGAGACATTTTCGATAATCCCATCGACCGAAGAAGACGAAGTTAAAATAATCGTCTTGATAAAACTCTATCGGATGGAATTCTTTGTCAGGAAAGTTAGCCGGTACTATGTCAGCTTCTACTGCTTCTCTGACTACAAATATCTTATCTGCTAGAATTCCTTGTTCGTTGAGACATTTCTTATGCCATTGTGTGGCTACCCACACTTGATCAAAATTCTCTTGCAAGTTCCTGACAAAACTTTCTGACAGCTCCGTGCTTTCCCAGACAGTATATGCAATTCTAAATTTGACTCCTGGGTATGGATCGCTTTTGAAAAAATAGTGACCGTTATCGATGAGAACTATCTCTATTTCAGGATCGAATTCTTCTCCCGAGTGTTTCCATTCGTGATCGCTGAAATGGCCGTGAGAGTGAATGTCGAAGAGCTGTGGTCCTTCTGCGGTGCTCAGCACTATCTTCCAAAGAATCTCTCGATCTGTCTCGTTCAAATAGGGACTGTAATCATCGTCCCATGTGTAATTGATGACTCTAAGATCGATGCCCACCAATTTAGACAGCTCTCTAAAAAATCCTCGAGCGTGAGCTGCATAACCGGTCTTCCCTAAGTAACATGTCTTTGCGACTACCTTAAGATTGTTTATCGTCATTTTTCTTCTTTCTTTTCTTTGGTTTCTCTAAGTCTTCTTCGTATTTTTTATACTTGAGCTTTGAGATCCATCCATGCATCCTCTGACAGAGCTCATATTCTTCAAGGAGCTCAACGTATGGTAAGTTTGTGACCAGAGAATCTTCGTAATTAGATTTTGTGCAAAAGAGCTCGTAATTGTCAGGGAGGACAGTAAGAATGTGTGCTCTTTCTAATCCTTCTTCTAAAGCTTCGCACACGATTTTAGCCACTCTTAGGTGGACTTCGTCGGAATGTCGGTTCACTACGTCATTCAGAGTTTCTCCCTCTTCTCGGTAAAGTATCATTAGTAACGAATTGTCAGTTTTTTGGGTTCTTCAAGACCGTTTAAGACTTGAAGTAGATGATCTATTCCCGCTTGAGGATCAGTACCACTGAAAAAGAAGATCATCTGATTATGTATCGGCAAACCTCGATTGGAGGCGTGATAGCCTGACAGCATCCACCCAAATCTACCATGAAAGGCTTTGACTACGTGGTAGTGCTTCTTGTTCCATTTTACGTGAAATGCGGTGACTTTGGTATCAGATTTTAGTTCTTTGATCTCTGATGCATCGATGAATTTGTTTTCTTCTGACATAAAAAAAGCTACTGTTATGTAGCTTTTATGTAAAAAGATTAAAGTGTTTCAAACTATGTTAAGTTTAATTTCATCCTAGAAAGGGTGGATTTGATGATCTGATTGACTCTAACCCGAGTGATACCGAACTTTTCAGCAAGATCCTCTTTTGAGATAGAGTATTCTTTACCAACTCCGTAGTGGTAGAGGACGATGTCTTTATCTCTATCGCTTAAACCTTGGCATGCTTTGGAAACCAGATATGCGAAGTGTTCGTTGTCGTGGTTTTTTTCAATTTCCGGGCGAGTAGGAAGTTTAACTCCTGGTGCTTCGTCTTCTTCGGTGGCAGAATCGTGAATTCTAACTTTTTTCTCCATCTCGTAGTTTCCGGTAGTCTTTTTCATCTGATTGATGATGTTCATCGGAAGCCTTACGTTTCTGTTGTTGGAGATGCTACCGAAGATGTAAGCTCTGATCCACCATGCTGCATAGCTGGAGAACTTGACGTTTTTAGATTCTTTGTAGAATTTGACAGCTTCGCAGAGACCGATATTACCTTCTGCGACCAGGTCTTCAATTTCTACGCCTAAGTCTTTGTACTTGTTAGCGATGTGGATCACCAACTTTAAGTTGTGTTTGATGAGAATCTCAGTGGCTGCTTTTTCGCCTTTTTTAATTCTCATTAGCAAGTCTTTCTCAGCCTCTGGAGAAAGAACTTCGTAATGTCTGATTTGTTTGAAGTAAATTTGCATAATGTAGGTATGTTAGTATAACAAAATTAAAACAAAAAAATGAAACAAAAAAATGTTTCATCAAAAAAGTTTCAAAATGTTAATAACTTCTGAAGTTTCTAAAAAAGTCAGTAAAAGTTTCAAGAGGAGACTTCAGAGCACGCATACCGGCATATATCGCAGCTGCTTCTCGGTAGTTAAACAGACTGCTGTTGTAAGAATCGGGATTAAGTTTCTTTTCAGAGAGCTTGACCAAATTATCTAAATTCTTGGAGTCGACATTCTTTCTGATCTCCTCTAAAATGTCAGAGGACTCAGACTTCATCTTCAGCTTTACGTAGAAGACGCAGAGAACATAGGACGTTATGACTAAGAGAAGGGTCATCTAAGCTCTTCTATTTTTTCAGTGAGATCTCTGAGGACTTTGCTAACGCTTTTTTCACTTATGGCTTCAATTGCAAAATTGCTATGCAGCTTGTCTAAAAAGACTTCTAAGTCTCTGTCTCGATTTTCTAGAAATTCGAGAGCTGTTCTCTCGAGCCATTTTTCGTACCAGATCATTGATTCAATAATTTAACGTAACA
>Ga0315903_10000160_pt1 | contig 97476 bp, 102 predicted proteins | sample LakEriMetagenome_7_FD_203524 | JGI IMG/M metagenome (GOLD analysis project Ga0315903, IMG submission 203524) | Freshwater fungal communities from buoy surface, Lake Erie, Ohio, United States - Buoy 2 MA119 | ecosystem: Environmental > Aquatic > Freshwater > Lake | place: USA: Lake Erie, Ohio... | reverse complement strand
TATATCATCTTCTTTTACATAACGGTTGATACCTTCTACCAATGCCTGGTTCATTTCCCAAACACTACCAAAATCTCGGTAGCCTCTTTGCCAACGAGATACATTAGGACCTGCTATGTTTGTGTGTCCATAATGAGTGTCTGATGTTATCCATATATTCATATTGCAAATATAACCATTTTTCTAAAAATAAAAAAATAAACTTAATATATAACTTATGAAATATTTGAAACTATTTGAAAATTTTAACGATAACAAACCGGTAGTATCAGCACTTAAAGATATTTTAAGTTGCATTAACTCTGGTAAAAAAATCACTTCTAAACTTAATGGTGGGACAATTATGGATTTACACGATAATTGTGATGATGAACAAGTTATGGGATTTTTAGCAAAAGCTGCTGAAATAGTAGGTGAAGAAATCCAAGGCACACAAATTGATTTGAAAACTCAGTTCGATGCAAACGAATTAGAAGGTCTAATTAGAATTTTAGAAGCTAATCCAGAAAATTAATAATATTATGAAAGTTAAAAAATATCAAGAATTTATTAAAGAATCTCATTCTAAAAGTGTTCATATATCAGAAGATGAAATGAATTTATTTTCAAGCGAATCAGCTCTTCAAAAACTCATCACAGATAATAAAATTACTCTTAAAAATGGAGAAGTACTTTTTGACGAAAATGATGAAGAAACTAAAGAAATTTTAGACCAGTATTTGGAAATGCCTGGTTCAGTTGAATAACTATTTAAAATTCTTTAAATTCTCATATAATATTCTGTAAATATCATCGATTTGATCATATCGAATTCTTATTAAATTAATATAATTGTCCTCACAATAATCATTTTTGATTTTATCATTTATTTTAAGTCTTTCGTATGTTTGTAATCCACCAAAATGATCAACTGGTTGATAGTGTTGTTTTCCATCAAATTCTATAGCAGTTCTATATTTAGGTAAATAAAAATCAAATGGTAATTGAAATATATTTTTACAATCTTCAAATTTATGTTGTCTATAATATGAAATTTCATTTTTATCTAAATATTTAGCGATATATTTTTCACCTCTAGATTCATTACAATTAGAACATCCATTTCCTTGTAAATGTGATAGTGGATTTTGATAAAAATCACCATGTATCGGACAGGTTATTATAACTTTGATTTGATTTTTAACATATTCTGTTTTATCATATGAAAATTTAAAATCATGAGTCATATTTGCTTCTTTAATAAATTGCTCAGTTGTTTTTCTAACCGATAATCTTATATTTTCAGGAGCTGATAATAAGTGACCAGCTGGTATTTGTTCAAAGATTTCACCGGTTTTGTTATAAATAATTTTAACTTTAGATTTACAGTGTTTATATTCAACTAATGAATAATCATATTTTTCTTTACCCCATTTATCTTGAGACCTTTTAATAAACCAATCTCTATTCATATTTAATTCAGGAGCACATCTTAAATGAGTTGATGCTGTTTGTTCAAAAATAACACCATCATAAATTACTCTAATCGGTTTTAAAGCTCCTTTATAATCAGTAAGCGAGTAGTCATATTTTTTACCCCACACTTCTTCGGCTTCCTTAATAAATTCTTCTGTTGTTTTTGTAGGTGTGTTTTTTTCAGGACATCTACCTAGTAAAATATGTTTAACTACTTTTTGTTTATATAAAACACCATTATAAGCTACATCTATATCATCTGTTGATAAAACTTTATCACTTAAATTAGGATATTGATACTTATAACCATGTTTTTCTCTGGCTCTATCTAAAAATTCTTGTTTTGTCATATACTATATATTAAAATTACATTCCCCCTTTTTATTTTTATTTAGGTATTTTTTGAAAATTATAAAAGGGGAGAATGATAAATAAATATATAATAAAAAATAAATTATTAAAATGGCAAAACAACAACCAAAAGAAACAAAAAAGTTTGAGTTTTCTAAGATTGGTTCGATTTTGGACAATATAGCAAAGTCAGTTCCAATTCAAGTTGAAAAAGAAATAAAAGAAAAAAAGTTTATATCAACAGGAGTTTATATTGTAGATGCTGCGATGTCTGGTAGATTATTAGAGGGAGGTGTAGCAACTAATAGAATTAGTGTGTTCGCTGGTGAATCAGGAGCAGGTAAATCATTTTTAGCATATTCTTGTGCTAAAAATGCTCAAAAAGCTGGATATTCAGTTATCTATATCGACACAGAACAAGCAGTAGATCTAGAAGATCTTCCAAAATTTGGAGTCAGTAACGACTTAGAAAAATTTAGATTAGTTAGATCTAATAAAGTTGAAGATATTAATATAACACTAACTCAATTAGTGGATGAGTTAAAAGAACAAAAATTAGCAGGTTATGAATTACCTAAATTAATGATTGTTTTAGATTCACTTGGTCAAATGGCGTCCAATAAAGAAAAAGCTGATTTATTAAAAGGTGATATCAAACAAGATATGACTAAAGCAAAAGCAATTGGTTCTATGTTCCGTTCCATTAATAATGATCTTGGATACTTAGATATACCAATGATCGTCTGTAACCATACTTACTTAACTATGGATCTTTTTCCACAAGCAGTCATGAAGGGTGGATTAGCACTTCTATATTCTGCGTCAGTAATCGGATTTATGACCAAATCAAAATTAAAAACCGGGGAAGAAGATGATATGGATTTAGGTGGTTCAGGTATCTCAGTTTTATTTAAAACTCAAAAGAACCGTTTAGCAAAACCAAAGAAAATTAGATTTGATATCTCTTTCGCTAATGGTATGAATCCTTACACTGGGTTAGACGCTTTCTGTCGACCAGAATACTTTGAACAAATTGGAATAGCAAAAGGTAAAATGGACGTTGATAAGAAAACAGGAGAAATGACTTTTACTCCAGGTGGAAATAGATGGTATGTAAGTCATTTAAATAAGTCAGTTACAACAAAACAATTATTTACACAAGAGGTATTTACACAAGAGGTATTAGAAAAAATGGCTCCAATCGTTAATGATTACTTCCGTTTCAAGTCATTAGATGAAATTGAAGAAGTTGAAAAACAATTCAATAATGTAATTGGAGATGATGAAGAAGATGATACAAACGGATTTACAGATGCATCTGATGCAGATGATATTTTCGGATAAATAAAAAAAGTTCAAGAGTACTTTAACTCTAAAAAATAAAATAAATCAAAATGACGAAACAAGAAGTTTATGAGCAATTGAAAGCGTTGTGGGCTGAATTTGAAGCAAATCATGCAGCAACAACTAAAGTTTCTGATACAAGAGCGCGTAAAGCTTTAGGTGAAATCAAGAAATTGGTTACTCCTTATAGAAACGCATCTGTTGAAGAAGCAAAAAAATAATTTAATAATGAAACACAAGATTAAAGAATTATTAGTAGAAAGGGATATTGAAATAGGAAACTTTTCAATTGAAACTCTATATAAAGTAGGAATAGATAATGTTAGAGAAAACATTGAATTCTATTACGATAAAACTTATACTTGTGAGTCAGTTATCAAAGAATTATTTATTCGAGGTATAATCGACTATATCGAGAGAAAGAATTTTCCTTATTTAGAAAAATAAGGTGGTGGAAGTCGGAGAAATTCGAACCCTGATAAAAAGACCTCAGATTATTCTGAGGTCTTTTTTGTTGTTGTATAAATTGTTTTATAAGTATTCACAATCCAAAAAATTATGTTGATAGTTCCGTAAGCTAAATATAAATTTGATTTAATTCCAAAAAACATTAAAACGATATCTATAAGTATGAAAAAGAAAACAAATACAAAAAAATAGTAAACCATCTTATCAGATTCTTTAGAAAAAAGATATTTATGAAATTTAAATTTTAAAGAAGAAATAGGATTTTTAATTAAAGATAACTTCATATCTCTTGAACATGAAATACATAATCTTTTGTGATTTTTATCATCTAATAATCTTTTAAATAAATCTTCATTAGATAAATCTAAATTATCTTTACAGTTATAGCACTTTTTACCCTTTCTAACATCCCAGGAAACAGAATTTCTATTTTTTAGTAAGTAAATACTAAATGGTATAAAAAGAATTGGTAAAAAACAATATAGTATGCTAAACATTATGCTAAGATTAATTCTAAAAATTTATCTCTCTTATCAGATTTGGAAAGTTTTTTAATACAATCTGGTCCAATTCCTGTAATAATAGAAGAAGGAACCGTTAGACGTTTTCCACACTTACCACAGAACCCTTCATGCCATACTTCAAGAAAGTCAGGTAGTGTATTATTCATAAGTCGAGTAATCATATATTCAAATACTTTTACTGATTGAGAGTCTGATTTTATATTTGATTTTTTACCATGTTTATAATCTCCTTCAACACAAGTTCCGATATAAGTATATTGATCAGGATTGGTCAAAACACTTACAAAGAAAAGATTAGAATCTTTAGCTTGCTTTACTTTAAAAGTAAACCTATTTTCAGTTTTAGTATTAACAAATGTTACTACTGATTTACCAGCAAAGATAAATTTAAGAGCTTGTTTTGAGTCGATAATTTTATGTCCTTTCATTGTAGTGATTTATTATACAAATATAATAAATCTTTTATTATAAATATCATATAAATAGAAAAATATATACAATATGAAAATTATTGTAATAGATTACGCTTTTACATCAGATGAAAAACTAAAAAGAATTAGTGGCGAGTTAAATCTTAATTATGAGTTATTAATAAAAGATAAAAAAGAGTTTAAACTTTACCGAATATGGATAGATATTGATAGTAAAACTATGATTGCTTATTCAACTACAAATTCACCTAATAAAATAATTTACACTATAGGTTATGAAGAATTATTTGTCTCAATGCAAAGATATGAACCAAAACCAATAGAACTACCCGCACCAGAAATTGATTTAAATATTGACTCTATACTAGATAAAATATCTAAATATGGTATTGATTCTCTATTAAAAGAAGAAAAGGATTTTTTAGATAGTTCTTCAAAATAAAAAAAAACCGAGAAATATCTCGGTTTTTTTATTAATCTATATAGTTTTTACCATGAACTTCAATAACTCTTTCCCTTTCGGATGAATCCATATCTTCATAAATCTCACCTAAGTCATCAATTACCTCTTCTAAAGTGAAACACTCACATTTATAACCAATCTCATCCCAGAAATAATCTATATCAGTTTCGTAGATGAACTCCCAATAACTCATTTCCTGTCTATCAGTTTCTTCACCAGAATTCCAAGAAGTGATACCAGCAAATCCCATTCCTGGCTCAGAATATTGTAAAGTTATTTCAACATTATATTCTTTTGATATTTTTTTCCAAAGACCATCTGCTGGTGACCAAGCAGACTCACCTGTAATAAACATCATATCATCACCAGAGTAATCAGGATACATAACCTGCCATTTAGAACCCCAGTCATCTACATCATCAACTGATTCAAATAAGGTTTGATAGTTTTCGGAACTAAAAGTCGTAGTTTCTCCAATTTTATCAAAAAGTCGTTGTAAATCTTCTGGTTCTCCAGAAATTCTAACATCTGTGTTACAATAGTTTGCCATGTTTTATAGTTTATTGTTAGGTATATTATAAAAAAGAGAGAAGTTTAAATTTTCTATATAATTTATGAATATTGTTGCAATTGATCCAAGTTTAATATCAACAGCTCTTGTTGTCAGTTCAGGAGACACTTTTAAAATCTATAATTATTGTAGAGAATCAAAGGCTTTTGGTAAAAAAGGCATAACTAAATGGTTTAAATCTGCTGAAGAATTTGTGAATTATAAATTTATTGAATATAGAGAATTTGAAGATTATTCAGAGGGAGAATTAACAAAGTTAAAAGATTATGACAAAATAACAGATCAAATTATTTCCGATATATTAGAAAATATCGATGAGTCTTTAGATACAAAAATAGGAATTGAAGGTTATAATTTTGGAGCTCAAGTTGGTGACTTAATTGACTTAGTTACTTTTTCGACTTTACTTAGAAAAAAATTATTTGATTTAGTAAGTGAGGATATTTTAGTAATGTCACCATCTACTTTAAAGTTAGAATCTTGTAAATTAACATATCCTCCTATAAGAACTGAAATAGGTAAAAAAGTTATTAAAATTAAGGAAGAGTTCAGAAACAAAATAGGAATACCTGGTGGTAAATTCACAAAAAATGATATGGCACTTGCTATAATAGAAAATAATAGTCTAAATGATTACTGGTCAAAACATTGTAAATTCATCAAAGATGAGTTGATGTCTGTTTCCAATATTCAAAAGCCATACGAAGACGTAAATGATGCTTATTTAATATATCAGATATTAAACAAATAGTATTTTTTTAATAAAATTCATATGAACGGTATTGTATATCCATATGGATCGAGTCACCTTATCAATGAAAAAACTATAGAAGCGTTATTAGCTAATAAAGTTGATAAAATTGAAATACCTATATCAGATGGAGCGATTAAAGCAACTACACTTATTCAACTTAGTGGAGGAATTGACTCTGCCTTTATTCTTTGGTGGTGGTTAGTGAATAATCCAGACGAATATTGCGTAGTAAATCATATAAATATTATACACTTTGAAAATAGAAGCAAAAAAGAATTAGAAGCGGTCGATAGAATTTTAAGATGGTTAGATTCTCAAGGTCTAAAGAATTATTTCTACTTAGAAAATACTTTTGACTATGGCAACATTCCGAGTGTTGTTTATGATGTAGAAGTCTGTGGATTTGTATCAGGGATTATACTTTCAAATAGCAGATGGGATTCAATAAATAAAGTTATTTTTCCTATATATGGACATGAAACAAAAAGAGAGAAAATCAGAAGAAGAGTAATGAAATTAACATCTAAAAGAAAAGTAGAATGTATTTATCCACTTGTAGGACTCAAAAAGACTGATGTAATGAAATTGATGCCCTATGAGCTATTAAAACTTTGTTGGTATTGCAGAGTACCTATAAATGATGAATCTTGTGGAAATTGCCATACTTGTAAGCAAGTAAATGATGGTCAAAGTGAGGTTATTGACGAACACTTAAAAAATTATTTGAAGCAATTCTAATATGAAAATTGATAAATATCATATCTTTCCGTTTGGAAAAAGTCATTTAATTTATCCAGATATTGAAAATAACCCACATTTATTTGCATTTGGTGATGAAGAACCAGCAACAACTTTTATAAGTTTAAGTGGTGGAATTGATTCAACTTACACACTTTATGAATGGCTAAAAATGAATCCTGATGAAAATTGTGTTGTGCATCATATAGAAATGATTTATGATGACAATAGACACAGAGAAGAAAAAAAGGCAGTCTATAAAATTCTAAAGTGGTTAGACTCAAAAGGACTAAACAATTATTTTTATTTACAATCAAAAATAGATTTTCAAAATACTCTACCTAAAGTTTGGGATGTAGAAACTTGTGGATATTTTACAGGAATTGTATTAAGAAATGAAAGATGGCATTCTATAAAAAATATTTTACTTCCAATTTATGACTGGGATTCTGATAGAGAACTTAGACGAAGAGAAATTACTACTATCTTAGCTCACAGAGAAGACTATGAATTCTTTTATCCACTTGCTAAAATGACCAAAAAAGAAGTCATAGAAACTATACCATTTGACCTTTTAAAACTAACATGGTGGTGTAGAACACCAAAGAATAAAAAAAGATGTGGCATGTGTCATAGTTGCCAAGAAATGTCAGAAATTATTGAAGAAATTAGTAAAAATATTTAAATTCTTCTTTTTGAACTATATTCATTAATTCTCTCTAACTCTCTTAAAAATATCTGAGCACTTTCTTTCGGTAAAAAACCTGATAGTGTTTTAATTTTTTTATTTCTATCTTCTTTACTAAGAGAATCATCGTCTAAAACTTCATCAATGAGTTTGTGTATTTCTCTCGGAGTCATTGAAGAGTAGTCCTCTTCTCTTAGAGCAGTTTTTCTAATTAAACTATCGATATCAGATTCTTCCTCAGATGGTTCTTTATCCTCCTCTTTCTGTTGAGACCTCCACTTTTCTTCTTCCTCTCGTTCTTTTTGTTCTCTGTTATAATCTTCCATTGCTTTTCTATACTCTTCAGCTTCTTTTTTAGCTTCTTCTATATCATCAACAATGTATTTAATTATTTTTGAAATTTCATCTTTTGCTTGAGAAATATTAAACTTTTCTTCATTTAACTGAAAGTTTGAACCAACAAGATCAAAAGTTGAAAATAAACTATTCATAATTTCTAAAAACTGGTCATCAGTTTTTACAAACTTTAATCTTTTTTCTAAATACTCAACCATGAATTCAGCATCTTCAGCTGCATATTCGTCCTCGATATTTCCTGTTTTAGTTGCCTTTTCTTTAGCTTCTTTAGTAGTAAGTTTTGCTTTTTCCAATTCTTCTTTAGATCCTTCTTTATCTTTAGCTAACATAGCATATACTTTTGTATCTAAGCGTTGATAATCATTTGATTCTGGAAACTTATTAACAAACTTAACTAACATATCAAGTGCTGGTGGTCCGTATCTAAAATCCTGTGCCTCATCAGTAAAAGATGAAGTCGCTTTTTTAATAATCTTAGCTGTTTCTTTATCTTTTTTGATAGCACTTGACTGTAAGAAAAGATAAACACCTTTAATCGCTTCGTGTATCAACATTGGAAAATCAACACCAGTTGCTTTAATAACAATTTTAGTTACTTCTTTTTCCAAAAGAAGACTCATATTATAATAATTACCAGTATGGCTTTCCCATTTTACTTGACAAGCTCCAGCCATACCTTGAGGCATTCCTTTCATCATTTGAGATTTTTTTGAAATTGGAATAACCCAGTCCATTTTATCTGCTAAATCAGACATTCTAACCCAACAATCTAATACTTGTTTTCCTTGTCTTTCTCCGAAAATTTCAGACAATTCTTCTTCGACTGTTTCAGAAACTCTGATTATATCTTTAGTTGATTTACCAGCGGCTTGAGTTATCATATTTAATAACTTTTTCTTATCAATAGCTGAAACTAAATTAGTTCCAGGTATCTCTTCTTCTGGATCCTCTTCTTTATCTTCGCCTTCTTGACTTTGTTCCTCTTGATCTTGTTCATCTTGATCTTGTTCCTCGTCATCTCGATTATCTTCAGGTTCATCTTCAGGTTCATCTTCAGGTTGTTCCGCCTGTTGAGGCACATCTCTTATATCCGGAATTTCTCCAGTAACTCCACCAATTGGAACTAATTTAATTTGTAATTCAACTGGTTTAACGCCAGACTTTAGAACATCATCAAACTCTTCTCTAACTACTTTCTCTGCGAGTTTTTCTAATTTTTCAACTCTTTTTTCAAAATCTTCGCGACTTAAAGGTCTTCCATTTTGATCACTTCTAAGTAATCTTTCAGATTCCATTTGATTTCTTTGAAAGTCTGGGTAAATTCTAGGCATCTCACCTCTTTCATCGTCTAATCTAACACCCAATGAACGTCTAGCTTCTTCCTCAGATTTTGACATAAAATCACTAGGAATACCTTTATTTCCTCTTAAATCAACTTCTTCTTTTATAAATTTTTCAAATGATTTCATAAAGTATTTTATTTTTCAAAATGTGAATTAATCGCATCTTGTTCTTTTTTAGAAGATTCTGAATAAACTGTTTCCAATCTATCCATAACTTTTTTAGCAGCAGCCAGTGGAGCATCCTCTTCAGAAGGTGTTTCTGTTGGTGCAATTCCTGGTCTTGTTCTTGGTCTCGGAACCGTTGTAGGAGCAGGTGTTGTAGTAGGTGCTGGTTTTGTTTCAGTTCCAGTTGCTAAAGGAGCATCTTCTTCAGAAGGTGTTTCTGTTGGTGCAATTCCTGGTCTTGTTCTTGGTCTCGGAACCGTTGTAGGAGCAGGTGTTGTAGTAGGTGCTGGTTTTGTTTCAGTCCCTGTCATTACAAACTCTTCAACAAATCTTGAGTATTTTTTAATATGACTCATAATTATAGTTTAATTTTTATAAGAATATATATTAAAATCAAAATTTTACTTTTCTTAAAAATTGAAATTAAAAGTTTAATATATAAATCAGAAAAAATTAAAACTAAATATGAAAAGATTTTCAGAAATTCAGAAAAAAGTAAAAAGAGTTAATGAAGCTGAAGAAGCTAATCTTCCTTCTAACTATCAAGATATGTCTAAGGAAGAACTTTTAGCTCTTATGTCAGGTAAAAAAGAACTACAACCAGAACCTAAAGAAGAAGAGAATAAAGAAGAAAAAGTAGAAGTTTCCGAAGGTGGAGATGTTGTCAAATTTTTCTCTAAACTATTTGAAAGTAGAGAAATGGCTCACATTTACCATTTAACAGTAAAAGGAGAAATGGGCTCGCACGCAGCTCATACAGCTCTTGGTGACTTCTATGAAGGAATTTTAGGATTTATTGATGAAATGATTGAAGTTTATCAGGGTCAATATGGTATTATTGAAGGATATGAAACAATTGATACTTCAGCTACTCAATCAAAAGATAAAATTGAATACTTTGAGGAATTAGCTAATTTTGTAAAAACAGAAAAGAAGTGCATTAAGCCAGAAGATTCACATCTATTAAATATTGTTGATGAGGCGGTTGCTTTAATCTATAAAACTCTTTATAAGTTAAAATATAATAAATAAAAAAAACCCAACTTTTCGAGTTGGGTTTTTTATATCACACTATTTACAAATATAGTCTGATAAGGATTACTTATCTGAATAGCAGAGTATCTTGAAGAAATTGACTTTTTTGGAAACCAATTAATATCTAAACCTAAATTAAATATCTTATTAATCTTTCTCTTTCTTATTGTGTTCTTAGAACCATATTCAACTATAGTCGCTGATGTTGTCATTGGAATATAAGGAGCCCAAACATAACCAGGTTGCAAATCAGAACTTTTCTTTCCTATCTTCACTTTTTGTTCCATATATTTTTTCAATTTTTTGTTTTCTTATTTGAGAACGAAGTAAAGTCCAGGTTGATTTTAAGAAATTATATTCATCATCTATTTTAGGACCCTCTAAAACAACATTACCTAAAATTTGATTTGAATCAACAAACATTTTTATAAATTTTATTTATAGATTTTTTTCTTCTTTTATTTCTATCAGGTTCTAAACCAAGACTTCTAAGAATGTCTCTGTCAATTTCACTAGCTAATTGTTCAGATAAAATTTTAGTAAGTTCGGATTCAATGTCTTTACCATATGGAGATATGGTATTATCACTATCAACTACAACACCTTTAACTTTATATTTTTTCACTAATTATTTTAGTAGATATTTAGTTATTTGTTTTCAGTGTAAAGATACTTTCTACCTTCTTGTGAATAACTAAGTAGATTTTTTAACGAAGTATCTAATTTATCTAAAGAATCATCTAAATTTTTCTTTACAACTTCAAGTGCAAAGATGGTATCATCAATTTGATCATTTCCTTTTTGAGAATCACTTTTATAATTATTAAATTCATTTATGAACGAACCTGCTGCATTGGATCCGTTTTCCACTTTAGAAGAAAGTTTTCTCAACTCATCAACTATTTCCTCAACTCTTTCAGAAGATATATCTATTTGCTCCTTTTCATTAAATCTTTTAATTCTCATAAGAAAGTGTTTTAAATATTTAATATATATATTAAATTATGAAACGTAGAAATAAACTAATTTTAGAATTTACAGAATTCAATCTACAAAGATTAAATCCAGATTCAGCTCAAGCTTCAATTCATGTTGATGATCCACAGTTATCAACTAACGCATTTGATAAACATGAAGATAAACTTAGAGCAGCGATGTCAAGAATTGATGATATCATAATGAATCTTAAGGGTACATCAGCTTACTCTCAATTAAGATCAGCTTTAGGTTTGGATGACCAAGATATACAATCAATAAAAATCCTAAAAATTGTTAAAGCAGACAATATAAATTATGATGTCTATATAACTATTAAAGTTCAGGATGAAGAGTATTGGGGAAAAGTCTCAAATATTTTGAATAATCCAGAATTTAAATCCGAAATGTTCAAAGATTATGACCTTTATCAGCCAAAAGAATGGATCATTAAAACTAAAGGACTCGTTATAAAAACCATTAAAGAGTGGTTAAAACCAGAACCTGGTATGTATAGGTTATTAAACGATAAAGTTATATGCTATTCAAATGACACAGGAAAACAACTCGAAATGGATAAAGATATTGAAATTGAGTTAGTTAGATCTTATGATAATAAGTTAGTAATCAAATATGAAAATAATCTTTATAATCTAAATGGGGACAACCACGTCTATTTCAATTGGTGGTTTGTTAAATTAGATTAATTTACCTTAATTATATAACAAAGTGCGTAAAATGGAGGACGGTTTTCGTGATCTGTACCACCACCAGTAGTGTTCGTTGTGCCTGTGTGTTGGTGATCTGGTGCAGTCGATGTTCCAAGATTCCTTGCAGTAGTCCCTCCTCCTGAATCACTTCTAATACTACTTCCTCCGCCTGAATCACTCACCGGATATGTATGCATGTGACTACCCGATGGATCAGTAGTAAAAGTGTGTGTATGTGACGGAATCTGAGCTGAAGTCAGAGTTACAGTGTTTAATCCACCTGTCGCAGCAACAGTGTAAGCAGTAGTACCAACTACAGACGCGTTGTCTGTAGAACCAGCACCGACAACAAATCTTTCTCTTAAATCTGGAACTTTACCAGGACCAAAAGGATTACCCATTACTCCATATAATGCAAGTAAGGCAGATCCAGCCGGAGCTGAAGATCCATCACAAAGTTTCCAGTTTGGAAGGCTACTAGCAATATAAGCCAATGTTCCACCCCACATAATTATAGTACCAACTGGAACAGATACATCAGCCAAACTTGACCAAGTCGCTAATCCATTTGCGTCGGAACAAGTCAATAATTTACCAGCAGCTGGTGATCCACCTCTAACTTTTATTTGACCATTTATATCTAGTCGAGTAGTAGGAGTTGTTGTTAAATTTATCCCAACATTTCCAGTAGATGGTTGAACACTCAATGGTGTTGCGGTATTAGTAAATAATTGTTTATTACCCGGTAATGAAGTTGCGTCATAAAGAACAACATAGTGTGTCGTAGTTGATGTAGTGTTATTTAATATTACTTGCTGTGAAGTTGATGACTTCCCAACTGTTATAGATGATGTTCCGGTCCATTGAGCCGAAGACCCAGCATTTGTTAATATATCACCACTACCACCAGGAGTCAATTGTATTAAAGATAAACTTAAGCTACCACTTGAAATATTAGTAGCATTTATATTAGTAATATTTGCTCCATTTCCAAAAAAACCAACAGTAGATCTAATAGACCCACTAACATCTAATCTGTAACTAGGAACAGCATTAGCTATTCCAATATTAGTACCATCGTCAAAGATAATTGATGATCCAATTGTATTTGAAATTCCAAATTTTGCAATGTACCCCGGGTTAGGACTTCCAAATGTAGATACACTACCTAATGTATTTTCAGATGAATAAGTAGAACCTGTCCAAACATAAGGTGTGTTATCATTCAAATCCCATATTCTCATTCCCGGATATTTCCAAGGAATTTGTTCTCTGTTTTGATAATAAGATCCACCACCAACAACAAATCTGTTGTCTATTGGAGATCCACTTTGTAAATCAAAATTGTCTATTAATTGAATTGGCATGTCATATATATTAATTTTATCATGTCTTAAAAATTAAATTGGTAATTTTCTGACGGAGGTCCTATCTGTGAAGAAGTAAATGAATAAACATTAAATCTTTTTCCAGCCCAAAAACCAGTGGGTGATGAAAATAATCGATCGCTGTAAGTATATGATACTGTATTTCCTAAATTATCAAAAATTGTTGAAATTGTACCCCAATCATAATCATAAATAAAATAATAATAACCCTCACCTGTTAAGTCTATCGTTTTATTTGACTTAGTTTCTACAGATTTTGATAAACCACCTAAACCAACATTTGTCATTAATTGTAAATCACTAAATCCATAAAAATATGGATAAATTCCGGTAATAGTTGTGGAAGCCGTTGATGTTGAAAGTCCATCAGAAACTGTTACTTTAAATTCAGTACTTGTGTCGGTTATTGGTGAAATAACAATTCCATTTGAAGTTGAAGTTGAAGTGATTTCACCATTGGTCGTGATTGCAGCAAATACACCTGGTATCATATTCTGTAAAGATGCGACTTGAGTTGGAAGACTCTTTTTTGTTATTGAGAACTGAACAACCGGATTAGGAAAAGTTCCCACCTCGACATATCCAGACTCATAAGGAGGAAGTAATTGTATTGTACATTTAGGAGGTAAATAATCATAAATTATTCTTCTTAAAGCATCTACAACAGATACATTTTGAAAGATTTCACCAGGCTCAATATCACCAATTTTTAAAGGTATAGCATCAGTAGTATTTACTTCAAATAAAAACTGAAGTGCATATCCATTAATAAATAAGTTTCCATTCATATTTAAGGTTGTTCCGGTTGCTCCTAAAAAATCACCGTATGGATACGTCAATTCGGACCAAGCTAATTTTCCATCTTCGTAAAGTAAAACTTTATCATTTGATGCAGATGCAGAAGACTCGACTTTTGTAGGAAAATATATGTTATTTACAGAAACCGTTCCTGTAGAACTATCTATATTCAAAGTACCAAAAGCTCTACTAACAAAGTCTAAAGAAACAGATGTTTGAGTTCCGGAAATTAACTGACTTTGAATATAAGGTGACCTATCTAAAAATTGAAATTTATTACCAGTTAATAATGAAACTCTAGTTCTATTTTGTAAGACATCATCAGACTTTGTATTATAAAGAAATATATCTACATCGCTATTTAATAAAGACGAAGACATAATATCTTGAGTTAAGTATTTTCTTTTTCCAATGTATATTTTTGTGTCTTTTACATCTCTATCATTAGGGTTCAATGAATCAATTCCGATATACGAATAAGTTGAGCTTCCTACTGACGTTTCCTTAAAAGAAACACTTGAATATACCGATAATATAGTATCTCTTAAGTCATGAGCTGAAATTTGTTTTGATTGATTATCCTCTAAAACATCGAGTAAATAATCTAAATAAACAGACGGACTTGACCCAACTATTGGGTAGTTAAAAGATTCATCAACAAGACCAGTATTTAAACTAAATGTCATCATATATTAGAAAATAAATTCAAATTGTCCATTTCCAGTGTAGCTACTTGTTAATCCTAATCTATACATTCTACAAGGCCCATAATATGTTGATGTTAATGGAACAATTGGTGTAGTAGAAAAAGTAAATGGACTAAGAAAAGAAGCAGTTACTGAAGATATATCATGTAAAATGAAACCATTTGGATCTTTAATTTTTTGCACTGGTCCATAAGAAAACGGATAACAAAAATGCAAATAACCATATCCTGTAGCACTAATTACTATCGAACTACCAATTCCAGGAAAAGGTTGAATTATTTTTGTTGAGTATGTAGATGTAATTATAGTTTCTAAACTTGTTGAATTAAGTCCAAATGAGTTGTCAAATTTTAATACAAATGGAGTTAAATAGTTCAAGCTAGCTATTGCACTGTGTGAAAATCCTACAGGAGGAATTCCAGAGTTACCACTAAAAGCAGTAGCACCTGAATTGGATACGAATAAACTATAAGTCATTGGAAAAATTGGATTCGAAATCGTAAGTGGTTGTGTTGAAAAGGTTGATGTCAAAACATTTAAACTAAATGTTGAGCCCGGAATCGCTACATATGAAAATGGTCCGTTTATTCTATTATATGAAGAACCATCTTGTGTATGTGAATAAGTAGTTCCAATAAGGGTCCAGTCAATTACTCTTTCTGTGATATTTCTTGCAAAAGTAGTAATCTTCATATCTAAAGAAACTGAATTAGTAGTTCCAATCTCAGCATATTCTGTACCAGTTGATAAGTTAGTCAAACTAAGACTTAAAACCGGTGGTAAATAAGGATAAAGAATTTTTCTTAAAACTTCAACTATAGGCCAATTTTGACCAGCATATGAGTTTTCAGAAAAGGATAAACCAAATGGAATTCCACCTATAGGATTAGGCACTTCTTGGTCCTCGATGAACTCTAACGGAAATCCATTTATTAAAACATTTCCAAATAGACTTGTTGTTCCTCCCGGAAATCCGATACTTGTCAAAACAACGTTGGGATCTTCCCATCTAAATGCACCAAAAGGATAAGTTCCGGAATATTTAAGAATTCTACCATTTGATGCTGAAGCAATTGTTTGTTGAACAGTCGGAAAAACAATACCATTTAAGGCAACTCTTCCTGATTCAGAGATAATATTTATAGCACCTGCTGTAGCAGGATTTATTAAATTTAAATCAATCGCGTTTGAAGCGGTTATAAATAAAGATTCTATATAAGGTGTCTTTTGTTGGTAGCTTGATAAAGTACCAGTAAGTATAGAGATTTTTGTTGAATTCTGATTTATCGAATCACTTTTTGTATTATAAAGAAAAATATCAGCATCTGAGCTAGCCAACAAAGAATCAGTTATAATATCTAAATTACCAAAACCTCTTTTACCAAGTAGAATAGGCATTTTTATATCTCTATTTTCGGGATTTGAGGAGTCAATTCCAATATATTCAGTTGCTATCGATTCTGGTGTTGTTACTTTAAAAGCAGATGAAGCGTATGCTGTTAAAAAAGCATCTCTAACATCACGAGGTTTGATAAGTCTTTGAGTGTTGTCTTTCAATCCATTTAAAGCTTGAAATACATTTTCTTTTCTAGAAGCTTCTGTTATTGAACCGATGTTTATACTGTAAGTAGCAGGCATTTAATATCAACTTTTTTTGTATATATTAAAAAGAAAAAACCTGATGGTGTCATCAGGTTTTTTTTAATATTTTTTTATGATATTTTAGTCAAAAAGAAATTCTACTTTAATCAAATCTTTTACTTTTGCTGTTGAAAGATTCAATTCTTCAAATTTTAGTCGATCGTAAGGAATCTCATTTTCTAATTCCATTAATTGAGTCATTTCCTGAGAAAATGCCTCCATATTGGAAATATTTACAGCTCCTTCAACCACGTTACCACTTTCGTCCAATACTGATTTAGTATTACCATTTTCATCTTTTTCGGTCCATTTTTCTAAAATTCTTTTTTCCATTTTCAACTTATCATCTACTATTGAAGAAATCTCTTTAATAATTCTTGTAAGTCTGAAAGCAGAACCTGCATTGATATCAAGTTCAATCAATGTGTTAAGTGCTTGAATTGTATCAGGATTAAGTTGTGAATTTTTAATTTTAATTGACATTTTTATTTTTTATTTTTTATATTATATTAGTTCTAAATTGTTTAATCTTTTTTGAATTATATCAAAATAACTTTCATCTTTTTCTATTAGAATATAATTTCTACCAACCAACGAACAAGCATGACCTGTTGTTCCGGTTCCTGCAAAAGTATCTAACACAGTATCTCCAGGTTTTGAGTGCTTTTCAACTAAATTTTTAATAAGAGAGAGAGGTTTTTGTGTTGGATGCTGATATCTTTCCTTACCGTGACATATTGGATAATGATAGAATCCGTTATCATATTCTGAATTAAATGTTGGTCCTCCACCTTTCACAAAGGTAAAGAAATACTCAGTAGCATTTGAAAGATAGTTTATTTTTGAATTTATTGGAACAGGATTTGTTTTTATCCAAGCACAAACTCTTGGTTGTTTTAACTTAACCAACTCCGCTGCTAATTTTATTTCACCACTTTTCCAAACATCATAAAATATTATAATTGTTCCTCCTTTTTTTAAAATTCTATTGTATTCTTTAAATAAAAAATTCCAATCTAATTCACCTTTATCCCACTCACCAAAATCTATGCTAATGTTATATTTTACTTGCATGTCCTTCGATGTACTGTCTGAAATATTTTTAAAATTAGAATCTTTTGAAATAAAATAAGGAGGGTCTATTATTATTAAATCTATGGAATTATCAGAAATTTCAGAAATTTTATCAAAGCAATCGCCACAAATTAACATAGTCTTATATATTGACTAATGTATTTCTCATATTTTAATATATAGTTTATGATTAACATATTTAATGGCCTTTCAAATATAATTAGTAGTCTATTAACAAGACCTCAAAAAATTAATTTGAGTCAATTACCATCACAAGGTCTTTTTTATAAAAAAGATTTTGAAATAAGCATAAAAAAGGCCAAACCAGTTGATATAGAAAAATATGAACAAAACTTCATTAAAGAAGATTTAGGAATTGTAATTAGAAAAGTTAAAAAAATTGTAGAAGAAAATTCAATACTATCAACAAATTACAAATTTGAGGATTTAAAAAGCATTGATGTTGTTTTTTTATTTTTAGAGATAGTAAGATTCACTAAAGGAAAGCCAGTAATTGTAAAATATTTTGACGAAGTTACTCAATCAGAAAAAAAAATAGAATTCTCACCTAAAAACTTTAATTATTATAAAATAAGTAAAGATATTATGAAATTATATAATAAAGAGAATGTTGAGTTTGAGATTAAAGGATATAAATTTAGCCTACCATCAATAGGAGTTGAAAATAGTTTAACAAGTTTTTTAGTATCAAAATCTATGGAAAAAGATTCTAATAAATACAACGACTACATATATGATTTTACTTACTTTTTAAGTGGTAAAAATTATTTAACTTTTGATGAAATAGAAAATCTAATTACAATATTTAATCAAGATTTAGACAAAGATGAACTTGAAAAGATTAAGGAAATAGTAGAAACTTTTCTACCTCTTCAAAAATATTCGCTTACTAAGGCTAGTAAAATTATTGAGATTAACTCTAAAATAGACTTAGAAAAAATATGGAAATAAAAAAAACCCACTCAACTGAGTGGGTTTTTTATTAAACTAACTGAACAGATTTAATCTCATTGTAAAGTGCATTCTTATCAGTCTCTAATAAAGACATAATATCAAAAACCTTATCACTAAACCCAGCCAAAGCGAAAATGCCACTTTCAGGAAATTGAAGTGTTGAATATCCCGCTAAATCCCAAGAATATACAAAAGGACTAGCTGCAAACTTCGCCTTATAAGAATTAAATTCTTTAGAAGGTGATGTGTAACCCAACCAACCTTGCATATCACTTAAAATGATAATACGGTCATACTTTTTGTTTGCTTTTGTAAAAATAGCTTTGAAATTAGTCCCACCACCTGAATACTTAAAACCACTTCTAATAGACATAACAGAATCCAAAGGATTGTATGACTTGTAGTTAGCATCAGTTGCAAAAGTCATAACATCACAGTTATTTGCTTTTGCTAAAACTGCTCCAAAAAGAGAAGCAATTTCAGAAGCTCTACCCATCATAGAACCAGAAACATCCATAACAACAAGAGTCTCTCCATCAAACTTTGGAACGTTTTGAATAGAAACCTCAAGTGCTCCATTAATAGCCACCAAAACATCTCTAACTTCTTTAGATGAACCAATTTTATTGATTTCATCATAAGCAGTTGCAAAACGAAAAGGAAGAACTCGTGAGTTTTTAATCAATTTTTCATCGACTAACATTTCACAAGCCGCCTTAACAGATTGTGGAGACTGAGTGATAATGTTTCTTAGATTTCTAAGAAGCGCAAAGTAACCCAATTTTCTTGAAGAAATAAGTTCTGACCAAGCATTTGACTTCATATCAGCTAACTCTTCTTCGGACTCAGCCACCTGACCAACTGCTGAAAGTTTAGCCTCCCAAGTTTCAGTGTTTTTCAATTCACCTTTTACTAAAAGCTCTAAAGCCTCTTTATTTCTTCCAGTTGGAACAGGATGCACTAAATTGACAATATCAACTAATTTAACATCTTTGTTTTCTCCTTTATACTTAGCCAATTGGTATCCATCAAATTTATCGAAAGCTTTGGCAAATCCTTTTTTCAAAGAGTTTGGAAACTTAGGATTGTCTTTTTCAGTTTTAAAAGCTAAGTAATAAGAAAGAATTTCAGTCATGTCATCAACACGCACAACAACTTTATTATAAAAGTCTTTACCCCATTCAGCACCATTCAACTGAGAAGTTAATTCAGCCGCAAGTGCGTGAGTCACACTTCGCATTCCAAACTTATCTCTGGCATAGATAGCAGATTTAGCGACAAATTCTTTGTCTTTAACTTTCTCGGATAAATTCTTCAATTCTTGAAGTGTATCTTTAGCTCCTCTGTAAAATTGGTCATTAACAAATGATGTTAGTAATAAAGATACAAGTGCCATCTCAGTAGATTGAGAATAAGCTTGACCACCAGCTAAGTTTTCAGTTAGTGTTTTTTGTTTTGGCAATGTTGCGTTAAATTTTGACATAACTTTATTTAATTTTTATTTAATTTTTTAACAAAAAAAAGACCAGACTAACATTTCTGTTAAATCTGGTCTTTTTATATAATTTTGCAAACAAGATAATTTAGCCTGAGCGTTACAAAGAATTCTCCCAAAAACTCTGCCGATAGTTGCAGTGACCATCTCACTCGATCCTTTACGTGGAATCATCCGGACTTTTTCACCTCAGCCATCTTTCAGGACTTGTTGGTAGTCTTAGCTGTCGCCATTAGACACTTCTCGATCGTTCTTAATTGAAATTGTATCGAAGTATCTCAAACTATCGCTATGTTTGCGTTTTAAACTATATAATTGACCAGAGTAAACCGTCGGAGAGTGTTTTTTCACCAAATATACGAAGTAACTCTCTAACTCACTACTGGGTAATTGTCAGTTAAACTTTTATTTCAAAAAATCAAAAAGTTTAAAAAGTTTTAATTTTTTTTCTTAAAAGTATGTTATATATCTACCTTCAAAATTTCGTTTTTTTCGAAGGTGGATTTTTTATAGAATAAAAAATTAAAAAGTTTATTATTTTAAATATCAGAGGATTTAATTCACTTCCATCCAGATATACTCAGTGACCACTCTGGATTATTTTTATGATATTCTTCTAAAGAACCTTTTAGAATTTCAGATACATTCCAACCTTTTTTCCATCCAATTTTTTTCAGTTTAAGTGATAACTCATATAAGTCATTTTCATTTAGATCACCAAATAACCACTCTATTAAATCACTATTTTGTCTTAAACCAAACTCTAAATAAACTGACCAAAAATAGTCCTCACTTTTGATTTTATCAAACACACTATAAATTACATCCTCGTCAGTTGCTGGTCCATCCATAGCCTTAAAGAGTATTTCAGCGTTTTCTTTACCAAAATCTTTTAAGTTTTCTAAACTGTGCCCAAATCTTTTACTTATATCATCATCTGCAACATCAACATATTTATTATATGAATCAATCCATTGACCACTAATGTACTTCTTAAAGTCATCTATAGTTTCTTTCTCCCAACTATATTTAATAAGTTCTATCTTTTCATCAGCTAATTCTCCAATTTTTTCAATCGGTATTACAGGTAATAATAATTTTCGTAAGTAAGGTATTTTAATGATTTTATCAAAATTTAATCTTTTTATTCCCTTATGAGAAAACGGTAAAGGTTGCTGTAACGGGATATTCGGTTTTTTAATTTTTTCAACTCCATCAACCTCTCTAACAAATGCATTTGCAATACTAGAAAGATTTTGAGATATAATTTTTTTAGTTTTATAATCTTGGGATTGAAAATAATCTTGGAGAGTATGAACATCAAATGTTGATTGTATTTTTTTATCTTTAGATATTTTATTTATAAAATCAAAAAATTCTACCGGGTCCATTAGTCTGTTTTCGTTAGATCTTGCTTGATTTATTTTTTTCACACATGACCAAACAGACTGAGCTACTGATTTAAGTTTAGCAAAAATAACTCCTTTTTTCATACAAAGGAATAGACTAGATATGAAACCTAATCCACTAGATACAGCAACCAACTCTTTTATAGCGACGATAGCAGCGATGATTAGTACAATTGAAATTACCGCAAAAGTAAATTTACCAGCTTTGTAAGAAGTTTCAAAACTAGCACCAAATACTTTTCTTGCTATCCAGAAGATAGCCTTTTCAAATAAGTCAAATATATATCCTACTGGTTTAGTAACCCATTTTATAACTTTTACTACTATATGCCAAATCTTTTTAATTTTTGAAAAGACTTCTCTGTGTGTATCATGTGGAACTATATCATGACCCACCGTTTCAATGTGCTCACCTGTTTCAAAATTTGCTTCAATAGTATGTAAAATAGATTGAAATCCTAAAGCACCTGCACTTTCATTTAATGAAGACTGAATACTGCTTTTAGTCATCTCAATATCTTTATTAACTTCTGGAGTTTGTTCAATTTTATTGAGTAATTCTTTTGCAATTTGTTCCTCATCAGCTTTTATATCCAAGCCTTGAGATTTAGCTATTTGTTCAATATTACTTAGTAAATCTATTAATTCATCTTCTTTATTAGATTCTAAAAATAATTGATAAGATCTTATATACTTCATAAATTATATATAAAATTTTTGATAGTAAAAAAAGAGAGATTTTTCAATCTCTCTTTAAATTAAGCTCCACAAGCTAAACATGAATCCGGATCATCAAGTGATTTCAAAAAATTAAAAAGTTTAAATTTTCTCCTTTAAATATTTTTTCAAAATCAAAAATTGATTAAATTTTTAACCAGGAAGACCGTTTCTTATAATTTTTATTCCTAAAATAACCCAGAAAGCGGCAACTAAAGTGCAAACAATAATCAATATAAGCTTCATATTGTCAAAATGCTGATCAATTTCTTCATACTTTTGAAGTAACATCTGATAATCCGATTCAATTAGTTCAATATCACCAGTTGTTAAATTGTTAAGTGTATCATTAACTAATGATTCATTAATTTCTTGTGATTCAATATAATTTTTCAAATCACCAACTACTTTATTCACTTGATCCATTCCATAAGAAGCTTGCCAACCATCAAGAGTATTAACAGATTCAATCAATCTTAGCAACTCAGGGTCTTGAGTTTCTGATTTCAATCTTTGCAAATCTCTTTCTATTTTATCAGATATTTTATGAACTTCTTCAGTTGCATAAGCTCTGTATCTTCTACCACCACCATAAGCAGAAGCATCAAATGAATTAAAAGTTAGAAATAAAGAAGCAATAATAGGAACCAACCCTCTTAATGATATTTCCTCATTGACTTGGAAGCTTTCAAATGTTTTAACATATTTCATAATTATAATAATTTTAAAGTATATATTAAAAAAAAAGAGAGATTTTTCAATCTCTCTTATAAACCATATTTTCTCCAACCAGACCAACCATAATTCTTATAAGACTCCTCTGGTCTTTTTGAATATTTAAGATCAATTATCAGGAACCACATGAGAGGCAATCCTCTGGCGAATCCAAGCTACACGAGATTTCAGCCATTTGGTCTTCAACCGTTTTAACTTCTTTTTCTTCTTGAACTGTAAATTTAACAGCATCTGATGCAGATTTGTTTCTTAAGTAGTAGATTCCGGTTTTAAGATTATTCTTTTTCTCTCTATAGAATCTTGGATTACCATCTTTATCATAAACCACTTCACAATTTTCATCTTGTGGTAAAATGATTTGACCACTAGCGTCTTTTAATAGACTTCTTCTACCCCATCCATAAAAATGCATTGAAGTTAATTTAGCAAAATTAGGAGAATCCATAAAGATATTCATAGACTGTGTTTGATCAATAAATGCTCCTCTATCAGCCGCCATGTCAATAACATCCTTTTGTTTAATTTCATAAACGGTTTTGAATATTTCTTTAATATTAGTCGGAATTTGAGGAATGTTTTGCACAGATCCATTTTCAGAAATAATCCTTCTTCTTAAATTATCATCCCAAATGCCTAACTTAACCAATTCTTTTACTAAATATTTATTTACCAATATAAATGTACCCGAAAGAACCCCTCTTGTGTACATATTTGATGTCTGAGCTTCACAAGATGCCTCATTTCCTAAGATTGAAGCAGTAGATGCGGTTGGCATAATACAAGTTGTTAAAGAGTTTCTAACACCATGTTTTTTAACTTCTTCTCTTAATTTTTCCCAATCCCATCTTTTTGTAGGTTTTGCTCCCCATAAATCAAATTGAAACTTACCTTCTGAAATTGGAGAACCTTTATAAGTTGCATAAGTTCCTTGTTCTTTTGCTAAATCACAAGATGCCTTGATTGAAGCGTAATAAATAGTTTCAAATATTTCTTTATTTAATTGCTTAGCTTCATCAGAATCATAGGAAAGACTAAGTGTAAAGAAAACATCAGCAAGTCCTTGTACTCCTAAACCTACAGGTCTGTGTAATAAGTTAGAAAATTTAGCAGCAGCTGATGGATAATAATTAACATCAATAACATTATTTAAATTAACAATAGCGGTATAAGCCACTTCATATAATTTATTAAAGTTATAAGTTTTATTTTTATTGATAAACTTTGGAAGTGCAATTGAAGCTAAGTTACAAACAGCGGTTTCATTTATTGATTCCTCACCATAGAATTCACTTAGTCCTAAAGATTCAAGTAAATTTTTATTTTGTAAAATTTCTTTTTGAGCTTTAGTAACACCTGTTGCTTCAACAATTTCAGCACAAAGATTAGAACTTCTGACAATTCCAATATTTGATTGATTTGATTTTTCGTTAATAGAATCTTTATAAAGAATATAAGGAGTTCCGGTTTCAATTTGAGATTCTAAGATTTTATTCCAAACTTCTCTTGCCTTTACAGTTTTCTTAACTTTACCTTCACTTTCATATTTTAAGTAAAGTCTTTTGAACTCTTCACCGTATGACTCATTTAATCCTTCACACTCATGTGGACACATTAATGACCACTCCTCATCTAAATCAACTCTTTCCATAAAAATGTCATTCATCCACATTGCTAAGAAAAGATCTCTTGCTCTAATTTCATCTTTACCTTGATTTTTACGAAGGTCTAAGAACTCCATAATATCAGCATGCCAAGGTTCCATATAAATTGCAATTGATCCTTTTCGTTTTCCACCACCTTGATCAACAGCTCTTGCTGTCTCATTAAATATTTTTAAAAACGGAATAATTCCATTTGAAGTTCCATTAGTACCAGCGATATAAGTTCCCTTAGCTCTTACTTTATTGAAAGAGATACCAATACCTCCTGCATTTTTAGAAATCTGAGCTGACTCTTTAAGAGTATTAAAGATACCCTCAATAGAATCATTCTCAGTATCTAATAGGAAACAAGAAGATAATTGAGGTCTTGTTGTTCCGGAATTAAAAAGTGTTGGAGTAGCATGTGTATAGTATCCCTCAGAAAGTGTGTTATAAGTTTCAATAACTTTTTCTAAATTCTCACCCCATACTTGAATAGCAGTTCTCATATACATATATTGAGGTCTTTCAGCTACTTCACCATTAATTTTTAACAAATAAGACTTTTCTAAAGTTTTAAAACCAAAGTAATCAAAATTGTGGTCTCTTGAGTGAACAATAGCTGAATCTAATTCATCAGAGTGTTTTTGTACTATTTTATTAAATTCATCTGATACTATTGGTGAATGTTTCTCTGTTTTAGGATTAACATAATTATACAAATCATTAACAGTTTCAGAAAATGATTTCTTTGTTTCTTTGTGAAGTGCAGTAATTGCTAATCTAGCGGCTAACACAGAGTAATCTGGATGTTTTGTAGTCAGAGAAGCCGCGGTCTCCATAGCTAATTGGTCTAAAGTAGATGTTTTTATATCAGGTGTTACACCCGCAATAACTTTCTGAGCGACATCAAAAGGAGAAATCCATTTAGAGTCCAATCCATAAGTTTGCTGATTGATTCTTTCTAAGATTTTGTCCAGCATAACTGGTTCTTTTTTACCATTTCTTTTTGTTACTTTTATATTCATATTTGCCTCATAATTTTTTTTTTGTTAGATATATATTGATGTCTTTTTTAAATCAAAAAATCAATATTTAATTTTTTTAAGGTTTTTTATATCACTAATTTTTATTTTTTTTCTTATATTTTTAAAGAAAGTCTATGTTGTTTAATTTATTTAGGTTATACTTAAATTTAGTATTATTTAAAATTTTTGTTATATCTAATATTTTTACCATATAGATTTTTTCAAATGAATCCACTTTAAAAATTGAATCATCATAATTAGTTTCCAAAACCACACCAGTTATCAATTTTTCTTCTTCGAGTATATCATCAATCCAAACAAACTCAATTTCTGTTCCTTCGTAAATGTTTCTATTAGTTATCTCCTTTGAGTTTTTGTTTTTACCAATGTGGTCTTGAAGTTCATTTATAATTAAATTTCTCCAATTATTGTCCAATAATTTAAACATATTAAAGAGGTTATCTGAAAAATAAACAGCTAACTCATTAAATAATTCAATATTTGTGAAGCTTTCATCTTTCAAATTTTCCTTTAATAAAGAATAGTATTGGTTAAAATCGATTCTTGATGGTTTTCTACGATTATTTAAAAAATTAATTGAAGTATGATCTTGTAGAATATCATAAACTCTTTCTTTTACTAGTTTAGCTCTGATATAAGATTCATTATCAATTGATTCGGTGTGGTAATTAGATGACTTATCTACTTCTATTGTCTCTTTATAGTAAGCTGCGAATCCATCAAGTGATTCCTCATCAACTGGGTCTTCTTTTTTTCCTTTAAATATGGAATCATATTTTAATGAGTGTTTTCCTTCAATTTTATGTTTAGAAAGTATAATCTCATCAGTGTTATCTGTTTCAGTCTCGACTTCAACATCTTCTTTAATTAAATCTAAATCTTCTTCGTCAATTTCAATTACGATATCTAAGTCTGAGTCGTCTTCATCAACTAAGATATCAGAATCATCACTATCATCAGAAGTATCATCGTCTTCTTCTTCAAAGGCAGTTTCTTCATTTTCATTTTCAAAATCATTTTCGAAGTCATCATCTTCGTCTATTCGCTTTTTAGCCATAGAATATTTTTATTTTTTTATAATCAAATTTTAATTTGCTTATTGGTCTAAAAATTGATCATTTTCTAATGTCAAATAAGTTGAATTTAAATTCAATCTTATTTGTGACTTTAGAAAATCACCATCTCTTTGTTTTAAAAGTTTAAATCTATAAAGATTTTGTCTTTTCATTTCTTCTGTTCTTATTATAGCAAAAAATGTATCCGCAGTTTCAGCAATAGCCTTACTTTCCGGAACAGATTCAAGTGTAATATCAGAAGAATTCCAAGCGTCTTTAGCGACTTGGACACCAGTTATAACTGGACATTTATATTTAGCACCTAAGGCTCTTAAACCCTCTGCTAAACTTTTACCCTTCGTATAAAGATTATCAGCACCTACTCCTTTTGGAGCAGCGACTAATGTAATATAATCTACTATAATTAAATCTATCTTTATATCTTTTTTATCTTTTAGTTTTTGTAAATAGTAATCAAAATCTGAAATTGTTGCAGTACCAGCGGCCCAAAACTTACTATAAATTTTACCAACCTTTTTGTCAAAAATATCACCACCTTCTTTTAAAGATCCCAAAGCTTTAATTCTTTTCTTTATCATTTCAGTATCTTTAGACATTGTATCATATTCGTTTATTGGAATTTTTAGCCTCATAGCACCCAATCTCTTCATAACTTTTCTCTCAGACATTTCAAGTGTTATATAAAGGACATTATATCCAGCATCTGCTGATTTAACAGCAAAGTTTTGCATCCATAATGATTTACCATTATTAGTCTCAGCCATAATACAATTAAGTGTTTGTATATCCCAACCACCACCTAACATATGGTCTAATGTTTCAAATCCTGATTTAATTTTGAATTTAGAAGAGTCTTGAACATGATTTTCTGGATCATCAAAGTCAGATCCTAAATCATCATCCTGAACAAAATTAGTAGATGACATTTCATCAACAATAGATTTAATTCTATCAGCGGCTTCAACTGCTTTCTCAAAATCTGAAATAGTATCTAAGTTTCTAGTTTCATCAATGATATCAACAGTTCCTGTTTTTAATCTATTACCAAGAATCCAAGCATTAAATTTAGGCTCAATGAAATTCTTTTCATCGTATTCTTTTAAATCTACTTGAAGAATTGACTTTAATATTTCTTTGGTAATGACTCCTTCTTTATCTTCTAAAGAAATCATATCAAGTATTTGTCTAGGTGTAGGTATTTTAGAATCTGTTGAATTCAACATATAGTTTCTAATTACACCATATACAAATTGTATTTCTGAATTTCTGAAAAAGAATGGTTTTACAATCTCAAAATACTTTTTATAAGCCAGAATATAATTAAAGAATACCTTCTCTAACTGTGGAGTCATTTAATAATTTATTTTTAACTTATATGAAATTAAAGCAACATGGTTTTATTGCTCCTTTATTAAATCTCCATCTTGTTCAGAATCTTTATCTCTAATATCACTAAAACGTTGAATTACCGGGGTTTCCAACTCATCTATTATTTCATCTTTTGTTTTAGTAGAAATGACACCTTTTAATTTGTTAATAAGTTCCACCAAACCGTGTTTTGCTATACGAGAAGCGATGCCCATACCAAGTGAGAAAAAGTTTTGAATGACAGCATCTACCGACATATCATATTTCCCAATAACCCAGAGAACCGCATTCATTATAGGAATAAGAATAGCTGTATATCCAAACATATCTATAACACCACCAACCATAGCACCTAAATGTTTTGAAACTACCGCAAATACATTTTTTATAGATTCAATCGATTTCATAACTTTCTTAACTATTCCATCACCTATACCTCTCATTCTAAGCTCTTCAAGCATTGACTTGGAATCTTTTGTCAGTTTTTCTTCTTCTTCAGGTGTCTTATATTTCTTTTCCTCAAGAAAAACTATTGTTATACAAGCTATTGTTAATAAAACTGTAGTTTCTTGAGTCATTGTAACTCCAGAAATACTTAAATTTTGCATCATTTCTTGAACCACCGGATAAAGAGCTCCAATACCAGCACCAAATGTAAAAACCAATTTAGTATCTAACTTTAAATCAGAAAGTACTTTCTTTTCTATTCTCTTGTAAGGACTACCGGTTTGTATAATTTCATCCTCATCTTTAGAAATAATTCCATCTAATGTATCAAATATCAAAAGACCATCAATTCCATCACTTCTTAATTCGTGATAAAAGTCAGCAAATTCTTGATTTGTTGGTTTTTTATCACCAAATCTATCATTATATCTTTTATAAATTTCATCTATAACTTTAGAATCTTCTTCTTCATATCCACCACTTGATTCATTTACATCAAATGCATCTATAAAATCATCAACCATTGACTCTGTAAATGAATAATCTTTAAATCTTGTAATTTTTCTCATTATAATCTATATATTATTTAGAAGATTTAACTTTCTCTAAATCTTCTTTTTTATACCACATTTGTTCTTCCTCATCAAATAAAAATCCATTTTTTTGATCTTCTAAATAAGATATATGTATATAATCATCAAATCCATCATACTCAACGTGTTCAGCACTATATAATGAAACTAAACCTTTTTGTGTTTCTGAGTAGATATAATCATCTTCATCTTCTACTCTATTTCCATAAACATCATAAACACCAGAGTAATACTCATATTGACCATCTGTGTCATTTAAAACATAATATGAACTAGAAGGTTCATAATTTGATAAATATCCATTTTTATCATCTAAATAGTAAAAACTATCAACATAAGGAAATAAATCTGATATAGATTCAACCGGATATTTAATTTTAGAATGAACCTTTTGTTCAATACCGTTTAATATCCAAGTGGAACCTCCGCTAATATTTCTTTTTTTATAATACCAACCGTTTTCTTTGGCTAAGTTTATGAACTTATAATAATCTTTATCATTTATATAATAAACTCTATCTAATAATTTTCTACCTTCGTCATCAGTCCAAAGAAGAGCTCTTCCCATAATTTTATCTTCTGAATCTACAAGAACCACCATTTCTAAATCATTTACATAAAGATAAAAATCAACTAAGTCTGTTCTATTATTCATACAAGAGTTCCAAAGTGGATTATATCCTTCTTCGCCATGATAATTGGTAGTATCATAAGCTTCTACTATACCGTTCCCTGTTCTGAATTCAAACTTCTCACCTTCAACTTGAAATGAAGATTTCCACTTATTTACAAAGTCTTCAATTTGAGCGTCTGTAAAATCATCTCCTAATAACCTTCTGACAAATCTACCAACTTTTACATCAACTCTATTTGACTGCCAAAATTGACTATCAGGTTCTGGATTAGGCATTAGTGATAGGTATTTTTGTGGATCTGAGTGGTTATAAATTTTATTTACAAGTTCAATAGCTCTTTCAGACTCAGTATATTGAATAGTTTCTCCGTTTAAATTATCATCTATAAAAGTATATGAGTTGTGTTTTCTATCCATATCAATAAGTGATTGACTAATAGGCGAATCAATCTTTTTACATCTTCTGATGAAAGACTCTGAAATAACACAAGGTGCTTTGATATCTCCTCTTGCTTCTACAATAAAATCGAGATATTTTAGTAACTTCATTAAGTATATATAAAAATCAAAAAAATGAAAATAAAAATATAATATATACTTAAAAAATAAACCTTATTTATGAAATACCTTAAAACTTTTGAAAACTTTGATCTTGGAAGATTTGACCAAGAAGAGGAAGAATGCAAACCTTGTCAACCTGGAATGGAAGGAGAAGAATATGAAATGGATCCAGAAACCGAAGATATAGGAATGGAAATGGAAGAGGAAGAAATGGAAGAAATGGAGGAAGAGGAAGAAAACCGTATCAGAAGATGGGGTGATGAAGTTGTTGAAAAGAAAAAAATGAATGCTGGTCTTCAAGCATATTTAGACAAAAAGTCAAAAGGAAAAGGTAAATCAGAAGAAAAATCTTCTAAAAATGCTAAACCTGATTTTCTAGATTTAGACAAAGATGGTAATAAAAAAGAATCTATGAAAAAAGCAGCTAAAGATGATAAAGAAGATAAGAAAGATGATAAAGGAGGTAAAGGTTTAACAGCAGCTCAAAAGAAACTTCCAGAAGGTTTAAGAAAAGCAATTGAGGCTAAAAAGAAGTAATATGAATTTTATAACTAATTTTGATTTATTTCTAAATGAAGAGGTAGATTTTTTCCAAAAAGGAAAGGTCTGGTCTGTTAATGGAAAAAAAGTCAAAGTAGTTGGAAGTATTCCACAAAATCCACAGGTACTTAAATTTCAAGAACTGGATAAAGACGGAAATACAATAGGAAAACAATTTGTTGCTAAAAAAGGTGATGTAAAAGGATGGACTGAACCTATTACTTCAAATAAAACCGAAAGTGAGAACAATAAAACCGATGATTTGATGAAACAAGAAATTGGTAAGGAAAAATCTCCTGAAATTGAAAATAGATATAAGGAACTTATTTCTATATGGAGAGAAACTCAGAAAAGATTAGGCAAAAATACTTCACCAGGCGAAGGAACAAGAAATCGTTTATTGAAACAAGCAGAATCTGAAATCAATTTTGACGAAACAACTGATGTTGATAAGGATTTAAATAATCTAAAGAGAAGACCATCTTACGAAGTTGTTGATAGATTAACATCTTTAATAAAATCAAAAAAGGTTAAAGATTTAAAGAATATAGTAAGATATTTAGATTTTACTAAATCTAAAATGAATGCTGGAGATTCAATAAGAATGAATCCAAATTAAAAAACCACCAACTGGTGGTTTTTTCATGCTTCAATTTTAACATTGACACGTTTTATAGCTTCTTGAATCCAATCAGGTAGATATTGAGATGAGTGTTTAATAACATCACCGAAACCACCATCAATAATGATAGTATCAGCATAATCAACGTTTGATCTTACAGGTCTTCCAGTCATTTGTATTATTCCAGATACAGTTTTCCAGGAATACCATTCTGGATTATTTTTTTGTCTCATTTTATTTTTTTGAGAAGCTAGACTTGGATACGGAATTTTCGCAATAATCTGAAATCTAGCCGAGTCATTATCAAAACTAACTCCAGTATCCATTGAAGGTGATACTATAACAGTTGGTTCATCAGAATCCATATGCATTCTTAACATTTCATCTTTATTAGAGGAGTCATGAAAAACAAGTCTTGGATCTTTTATTGAACTTTCTATCCATTTTGCTAACTCAAAAGAATTTGTATGTATGATACCTTTCTTCTTTTTATACTTATCAAGTAACTTCTGTATATAAGGAACATATCTTTTAAAAGTGTCTTCTTTTGATTTGAAAGACATCTTACCCAAAGGCATGTAATATATTGGTCTATTTTTAAGAGGAAAAGGAGAACCAATAGAGTAATAAACCGCTTTAGTGACATCAAGACCATTTAATTGACAAAATAAGTTTTTATCTAAAATAGTACCAGACATTAAAAAAACCATATCATAATTAGAAAAAACATACTTATCTAAGTAATCATAAGCCCAGATTGGCTCAAGTGATAATTCTTTTTGTTTTGTTTTTTCATTCCAGTTAGATTCCAAAACCCAGTTATTAGGATTCTCTTTATACTCCTTCAAAAATACTTCAATTTTAAGCTGATATTGTTTTAAATCAGTAATAAGTTGCATAACTTTTACATCAGAATTCTTAGTTTTTAAAACTTTTGATATTTTTAAATCTCTTTTGTCAGATTTTATATTACGAGGGGATGTGGACATTCCTTTTTCCATATCCTCCATTGTTGATAATATCTCACTATTCAGAAATGTAAGAAAGCTTACATAGTCACTAATTGAAGAAACAGATTTTAACCTATTAATTATATCAAACTCATTTGAAAACTTAAACTTTTTTACTATATTTTCGGTTATTTTGATAGTAATAAAATCAGACATCACATCATCAAATTCATGAGCCTCATCTACAATAAGAACTTTAGCTCCTCGATTTTCCATAAGTTTTGGATTATAGATAGCGTAAAGTATATAAAGGTAAAAATTAGTAAGTGATATACCACCAGAAATATAATTTTCTCTAGAAAACGAATAAGGACAACTATCACATGTAGTTTTGTTTAATCTATTGAATTCAGCACCTTGAGCACAGGAACAAGAATAAGATTCACACTCATAATTTTCTTTTCCTTTTAAATCAGCAATTGACTCGTAAGTGTCAGCGTATTGATCCTGTAAAATCTTCGAATTAGTTATCACATCTACTCTTGACATTTTATTGACATTTTTTCTATACCAGTCAGCTATCATAAGAGCTAAGTGTGATTTTCCACTTCCTACTGGAAGATTTAGTAAGAAGAACTTAGTTAGTTTATTCTTCTGATATTCATAGTCTATAAAGGAAAGGGCGTCTTTTTGTTCTTTACGAGGCTTGTATTTTTGCAAATCAGTTTTTAATGACATTAAAAAATTAAATTTTTGTATAAATTATATCCTTTTTCCAATTTTAGTTTAAAAAATGAGGTTTTTTATCAAAATCGTTTAATATATAAGAAAAAATCAATTTTCTTTATGACAGTTCTACCTCAATACGATGAATTCGGAATCTACACAACAACTGAAGATATCAGGAGTTTTGTTTCTTCACTTTTTGAAACAGGCATTTCATCAGAGCAAGAGGTTATATCAAATTGTGTTAATCAATTTGGAAAAAATAACTTTGATCTGATAGAGAAAGTCCTTTATGGTGAAGATTGATAGATTTAATGAATTTAATATAGATCAAAAAACTCTATATGTATTTGACTTTGATGACACTCTTATGGTGACACCAAGATATGAAGATATTGCCATAAAATTCCTAAATGAAAATTTAACAGTAAAAGATTTATTAGATAGAGCAGTAAAAAGATTAGGAATTGATAAATCAAATTTAAAAGTTCAAGATAAAAGAATTTTTATAGAAGATCCAAATAAAAATTATAAGGAAGAAAAAGATTGGGTAAGAAAAGGGGATAGATTATACTTAGTTCAACCTGATGAATTTTGTTATTTAGATGAAAGTCTTCCTAAAGAGTTAAAAGAGTTGGCTAAACTATACAAATCTGTCAAAGATAAATGCATAGTAACCGCTAGACCTGAAAGTATGAGAAAAAAAATTGAAAATGTATTGAAACAATTTGGTCTAGAAAATCCAAAATGGGGTCTTCATATGTGCCCAGATGGTAAAGTAAATGCGGGTGAATGGAAAGGTCATAAAATTGTTGAATTATCAAATATATCTGGATTTGAGAATGTAATATTTTACGATGATAATTCAAAATATATTAGAGGTGCTAAAAAAATTGTCTCTGAAAAACTTCCTAACTTAAATTTTAAATGTATCAAAGTACAAAAATAAAAAAACCTCTAATTTCTTAGAGGTTTTGTTTTTTTAAATATCACCGAATCTAAAGATTCTATTTTCTTTAATTGGATTTTCTTTATAATAATCCATAATTTTTTTCAAAGTCTCATTAAACTCTTTCAAATCTTCTCCAAATTCACCCAATCCACTATAGAAACCTTGTCCTTCAAACTGCATCGATCTTTTAGCAAATCTTGCAACTTTTTCACCAAATATTTTAGTTTCTTGTGTAATAGAAGTCATGCCTGCATTTAACTCCTCTTTTACTAAAGGATCAAAGTCTGACATAGTTTTAGAGTATTTACCATAAAGATGTTCATACACTTGCCAATACATATCTTTTATGATTTGTTTTGCTTCTTTGTATTCTTCTTTTGACGGTTCTTCTCTTAAAACTTGTTCATGACTTAAGATATCATCAATTATTTTATCATCAATTCCTAAACCTTTATCACTTTTATCAATTAATGTTTTAACTGATTTTCTAACTTTATTCACAGCCTGTGTTAGATAGTCTTCATCTTTTCCGACCACTGATTGTCTTGGTCCTTTTGAAAACTCTTTTTCTAAAATAGAACTAAAGTTGTCAAATCTCATAATAGATTCTTTCAAAGGCACTAGTTTATCAGAATCAACAGCTACCTGAGGTGATTTATTGGAATACTTACCATCTTTATCAGGATAAATAACAGATGCTGAATTAGAAGCTAAAGTGTCTTGATTCTTATCATCTCCAGTAAGCCATTTCTTATCATCTCCTATACTTGTATCATGTGTAAGTGATACTAATTTGACACGTTTCTTCTCACCTTTACTGTTTGTATATTCATACTCTTTTCCAATTTTAAGTCCTTTGTCAGTATTTAATTCACCTTCAAGATTAACCCCTTTATATGTTATTAATAAAGATTTCAGAGCTTTGAGGTTTTTTATCATAATCGGATAAATAGAACCAGAAGTTGTTCTTGTAGATGATTCCTCATCACTTTCATCAGTATCATCAGTATCATCTTGATCTGTAACCACAATTGGATTTTTAACCTCTACCAATTTTAAAGATTGTAAAAGGTCATTTAGTGTAGCAGCTCTTGATTGTCTTTGACCTTTTTCCCTCATCAGTTTAACTAAGGCCCCAGCTCCAACTAATGTAATACCTAATGCCGACAAAACAGGAGCAATTGAGATTAAATATCCCCCAATAGCTGTTGTTGTAGTTGTTGTAAATCCTGCTTTGATAAGAACTGTTTTTGTTGTTTTGAAAAGCATTTTACCTATTACAGTGGAAGCTCCACCATCTTGATTCATAAAGAATTGATCACCCCAAGTACCTTCTAGTTTGTTAAATACATCACCAATTGTTCTATTAGTTGGGTCTGCTAATTGTTGCTGAAGTAATTCGACCGAACCAGATTGATTATCAGGTCCTAAGAATTTACTCATTAGTTCCATACCTTTTTGTTCATCACCATTACCATAAAATTTGAAAGCCTCTTCTAAATTTCCTACGGGTTGATTAAAATTAAGAGATTTACCAGTAGCATCCATAAATCCGTTATTTTGAAGTGTATATGACCAACCTCTATCATCAGCATTAAAATGCTTACTAACTTCAGTGACATATTCTTTTTCACCATATTGAGCAGGATGATAGACAGTTTCAGTAACTAAATTTTTAAACCACTCAGTTCCAGCAATGTATCCTAAAGCACCCAATGCTGCTCCTACTCCCATAAGAACCATTGGTAGTTTATTAGATTCAAGAGTATTAATTCTTTCACTATCAACAGTCTCGTCATCACCAGCTCCTTGTAATCTGCCAGAAACACGAGAACCTGCTTTTCTTGGTAATGAATCTTTGTCTTTAGCTCCGAACATCCAGTCCATTGCCTTATCTTTCCACTCGCCTAACTTTTTAATGAACTCTTCATTTAAAGTCTCATCATGTAAATAAAACAATTCTTCAAATAATCTTTCTTCTTCTTGTAATTCAATATCTTGATTAGAATCCATAACAGAATAAACAGCAGCTAAATCAACATCCAATGCTTTTTTAACAACTTTTCTAAGATTTTCAATTAATTTATTAGCTACTTCCGGATGCATATATCCAGGATCATTTGGTTCTTTCTCAGTAGCAGCAATTATTGATTCATAAAGTTGAGCATACATAATAATACCTCTTAAAAATGTTACTCTTCGTCTATCATTTGGCCAATTAGGACACTTTTCCTTCATTAATTTATAAACAGCATTGATAGCAGCATTTGAGGCATCACCCATGATTTCACCCATTTCTTCAGCTGACTTTTTATCAACCTCTCCTTTACCAAAGATTTTACCACCGGCTTTGTATCTCCCAAGCTTACTGATACCATATTTAACATCTTGCCAAAGACTAGCTAAAAAACCAAGTTCTTCATTGATGTTCTCGAATTCTGAGAATTTTTTGATTTCCATAAAAATAATATAAATTTTTTCTTATATATTATTCTTTCAAAATCTCTTTTTTTAAATTTCGAGTTCTAATTTTTTTATTTCATCCAAGACTTCTTTCAACTCTTCTTTTCTTTGCATCATAACTTTTTTATTCTTCTTTCTATCAGCATAAACATCTTCAAGCATAATTAAAGTTGGAGATTTTCTTTTTTCAAAAACCACACCATTGACACAAACAACATGTTTTTCTAAATCTATTTCTCTACCGTTAGTGCATTTTGACTTATTTTTTTCATCCTGTAAGCCAACAAAAGTCTCAGGAGCTATAAAGAATTGTCTTTGAGTTGTTGGATAAAGTGAAGCAAAGTCATAACAAACAACCCACTGATTTAGACCAACTACTGGGTCCTTAACCCAACCACCCGCAATTGTTGATTCAGCATCTCCCCTTTCGTCTCTAAAAAGAACAATATTGTCCATTTTTCTAAATCTATTTCTTAAAACTCCCTCTGTAATAGCTAAAGAACCTAAAGCATTGTTCATTTGTGAAACAACATCTACAATTCTAATTTGAGCTAGTGATGAAATCGCATATATAATTGATATGTAATTACGAGCTTCGTGTATTTTTTGAACTAAGACACTATCAACAGCGTTATAATACATAAATGTTTCAAAATCATCCTCATATAGCTTTTGAAGCGATCCTGTATATTTAATCTTTTCTACTCCTACTAATTTACTTGCAACAAAGTCCAAAGATGAGGATTCTTTAACTTTAATTGAAGTGTCACATATTTCATATAATTGCATGTAATCAAAAATCATTCTATGAGCAGGAACCTCAAAGTCAGTAGACCAAACTTTATTCATTCGTTTAGTTAGAGATGATACATTAGGATCAATTCTAATCTCTCTACCATTTACCCATTTACTTAGTTTTCTACTTCTATTAACTAAATATAACCAATCATAATTTAAGAAGTTCCAACCAGTAAGTAGTGGCATTTTTGGAATCATTTCATAAAAGAAATGATGTAACATATCAAATTCTTCCTCATATTTCACATACTTAAACTTATATTCTGTTCCAAATTTTTTAAAATAATCATTTGTGTTATCAATAATTCTATTTTGCATATCTTCTGGCATATCTTTAAGTCCAAGAAGAATAATTTTATCATCATAGACAATTGAAATGGAAAGAACTTGAGTAGCCGCTCCTTCTTTTAAGATATTTCCAGCACTATCTTTGACATCAGCAGCTTCAGGAAATCCATCAACAATTTCAGTCTCAATATCTATAAAAAATGTCTTTGGTAAATTAAATTCAAAAATTTCCTCTTTTTCTTTTTCAGGCAAAGAATCTAAAAATTCATAGATAGCATATCTATCCGGATGATTAACTTCAATTTGTTTTACGGATTTACCATCCCAGGATTTATATTCTGGGTGCCTTTGTGGATCTGTGTCTTCACATGCGACATATTTCATTGGATTATCCCAATTAAAATATTTAAGTTTTATATCACCAGTTTTATTGACATAACTAACGACTAGTCTTTTAGTATTTGTTAAATATTGCGTCTCTACGAGCATTTTGAGTTTAGTTTTTTTATTATAGAGATATTTTCAAAAAAAGTTATACAATTTTAATATATACATATATGAAATTATTTAAATACGAAGATTTTATAACCGAATCACATCTATATCTTATTTTAGAGGCTAATATAAGTTTTACTAAAGATTTTATTTCCATCTTAGGTAAAGTAGATTCACCGGTCGCCTTAAAATTACTTGATATAGAAGGAACAGAGGTGGATATCAATCAAAACTATATTGATATTAATAAAGACAAGACGGATACACTCTTTTTTAAACCAGATGATAAAGTTGGAAAAGTTGCTAAAGTAATAAGAGACAGTGGATCTATGACACAGATTACTTTTATGTTGGGCAAAATTGAAGGATCCGGTGTTGAAAAAGTTGAAGAAGATGGTATTGAAACTCCAGAAGTTGGTCAAGTTGGTCAGTTAGTTAAGGAATACACTTTAGATGAGATGGTAGGTTTTCTACCCGACTTCAGATCAAACCTGGAGTATATGTTTATTACAGGACATCCGATTGTTCTTTTTCAATGGGTTAAGAATGGAAAGAAACATCAAATTTTAGTTAATAAAAGTTCTTTATCAACTGGACCTGATGCTGTTCGTAGTTCGGAAATTGCGGTAGGTAGATTTGTTAGGACTTTACTCACAAAATATGGTGCAAAGTTTAATGATTCCGATATTGAACAATTTGTTTATAAGTATAGAGCCGAAGTAGAAAAAGAAAAAGACGTTCTCAATAGAAGATTTAAAATTGTTGAAGGATATGATATTAAAAAATACTATCATAGAAGTCAATATGAGAGTGAATCTGGAAGTTTAGGTAGTTCTTGTATGCGTTATGATAGATGTCAAAACTACTTAAGTATCTATACAAATAATAGTCAATGTAAACTTTTACTACTAATGTCTGAAACAGATTCAGATAAAATTTGCGGAAGAGCTATACTTTGGGAGATGGAACCATATGAGTTTTCAACTAAAGTAATGGAAAGAATTTACAGTATTAGAACAGCAGATGAACAACTATTCAAAGAGTGGGCTATCGCAAACAAATACTGGTTTAAATCAAAACAAGACTTTAGTGAATATACAGAATTTGAATTCCATAAAGAAGATGGAACTGTTGAAAAAAGACAAGGTGAATTTTCTGTTCAATTAGATAAAAAAGGAGACTATTCAAATTATCCATATATGGACTCATTTAAGTATTACAGTGCATATAGTGGAAAACTTTATAATTCATCTAACTTTGATTATGATTATGAATTAACCGATACAGAAGGCGGAAACGGTTCTTGTTCTGAATGTGGTGGTAATGGTAGAGTTGAATGTGGATCTTGTGATGGAAATGGAACTAGAGAGTGTTACGAATGTGATGGAAACGGTTCTGTTAGTTGTGATGATTGTGACGGAAAGGGTAAAGAAGAATGTCATATCTGTGATGGTGCTGGTGATTTATACTGTGATCCTTGTAACGGAGATGGTAAAGTAGATTGTGATGATTGTGACGGTGATGGAGAAATAGATGGTGAAGAATGTGGTAATTGCTCAGGTAGCGGAAAACAAGAATGTTCAGACTGTGATGGTAATGGTAGAAAAGAGTGCTACAAATGTGATGGTGATGGTGACATTAAATGTAGAAACTGTGACGGAGATGGTAGTGTAGAGTGTGGTGATTGTGATGGTGATGGTGAAAGAGAATGTTACGACTGTGACGGAAATGGTCGAGTAGATTGTGATGCGTGTTAAACCTTATTTGTAAAATCCAAATATTACTTTGTGAGCTTTAAAAATATTTTTATCCTCTGGACCTAAAACACCTTTAGAAAATATATTCTTATATTCTTTTATCTTATCAAAATCTTCAAAATACATATAAGTCCAATGAAAATTAATATAAATATAATTTGGAATTAAATCATAAGTGTCAAAAAGATAGTCTCTTAACATTTCATAAGCTTCTGCTGTTTCACTAATATTGTAGTCTTGTATATCATTTGTAGTAAATTCTATTGTTAGGGAATTATTAGTAAATGATTTTCTGTATTTATCAATATCTGATGAGTGTAGTTCTTTTGAACCACCGTGTTTAACATCATTAAACTCTCTCCAATCAATTACAGAAGATGATCCATATTTGATATCATAGTCTAAACCCATTTGTTCAAAGTCTATTAAGATGTGTTCTAATTCCACTAAATCAATTTCTTGTTCTAAATCTTCAAATAGTCTAAACTTTTTAAGATGTTTCATAGACTATATATTAGTATTAAAAATCACAATCGTAATAGTCTAAAATTATACCGTTTTTTTGATTTATAAACAACAGTTCCTCTCTTTTTACTAATTGATATTCATAGTGATGACCGGTTTTAAAAAGAGTTCTTATAAAAGGAATATCGTCGTTAAAATTGACTAATTTAGTATCAATCATAAGACAAATAACCTTTTTATCATCTTCTGGATTATAATTGATGACTTGGTCATTGTGATCTCTTTCTAATCCCTTTTTACCATAACAAATAAATTTAGTAACCAGTTCTTCACCAGTTGGACTCCATTTGATAGTAATGTCATCACTTATTTGAGTATTTAAATCTTCTTCTTTTAGATATAGACGTATCCAAAAATAAACTTTTTGCTCTTCAATAATTTTAGAAGTTGATACTATTTCAATCTCATCAGGGAGACCATCTGTATCAATTTTTTTAATTTGTTCTAATAGAAGTTCTTTATAATCGCTTTTAATAATACTCATTCATTTTATTTAATTTTTAATACTGTCCTATATTGACAAGATATTCTATATAGTTTCTTTCATCAGCTAATTTGGCTAGATTCTGATTGACTTTTAAAATATACTCTTCTTCAGAGATTCTTTTTCTTTTAAAAAGATGTGTTAAAGTTTCAATACTTTTGATTGACTCTTTTTTTGCTACTACGTTTTTTGTACCCGTTTTCATATTAATTTTAGTTACTTAATGGAAATTTAATTGTTTTTATTCTTTCATCATATTCAATGATTTCGATATCTTCAAATTTTAAATCAAATATTGAACTATTATGTAATTTTAATTTTGGAAGTTTAAAGGTTTCTCTTGAAAGTTGTTGTTTGACTCCATTAACTTGATTTAGATAGATATGACAATCACCTCCATTAAATTTTAATTGATAAGGAACCATATTCACTTCTTTTGATAAAAGATGTAAAAGTATCGCATACGACGCTATGTTAAAAGGGAGACCAAGCGGTGAATCAACCGAACGTTGAAACCATTTCAGACTTAATTTTCTCTCTGGAACACCTCTTTGATTAAGGAACTCATGAGTTGCGTCATCACCATAAGAAGTATTTTTATTCAATGAATCACACCACCATTTTACTCTCTCACTTAAAGACATTTTTGAAGTATAACACTGGAATCCAAAATGACAAGGAGGAAGAACCATTTGGTCTAATTCTCCAACATTCCAAGCCGAAACCATAAGTCTTCTAGAATCTGGTTCTTTTTTTAATCTATTAATTAAATCAGTAATTTGGTCATTTTTTGAGACAGATTTATAGTCAGTAACTGTATTGTGATACCAACCAGATGGAACTTTATCATATCCACCCCAAGCTCTCCATTGCTTTCCATAAACAGGACCTAATTCTCCCCATTCTTTGGCAAATTCATCGTTATTTATAATTTCCTCAACAAACTCTTCCTGAGTATAAGGAACAGGATAGTTATTACCATCAGATCCATGAACAATCTTACACCACTCACCTGAGCTACTAATTGAAATTTTAGTTAAATAGTTTTTGTAAGCATCACCATCCCAGATATGAACTCCATTTTCAACTAAATATCTAATATTAGTATCTCCTCGAAGGAACCAAATAAGTTCATGTATCACAGCCTTTGTATAAACTTTCTTTGAAGTAAGAAGAGGAAATCCTTCCGACATATCAAAAGTCATTGAGTAATCAAAAATAGAAAGGGTTCCGGTTCCGGTTCTATCACCTTTTTCTTCACCATATTCTAAAATATGATTTAGAAACTTCAAATATTGTTTATCTACGTTATTCATATCCATTATATTATTTTAAGACTTAATAGTTTGATAAGGACAAAAATCTTTCCACTTTTCATCAAACCAAAATTTTCGACCGGTTGAATCCTTACAGGAAATTCCTTTTTTATAAAATACCCACTTTTGGAACTCATCATTATCAACACCAAAAGGATTTGCCCAGTCGGATAACTGACCCCCATTTAAATGATATGCTTTTATAGGAATATCCCTACACATAGAAAGTATTTTATCATTTTCTTTGATTACTTTTCTACAAACCTCAAACGGATTAACATCTAAGTAATAAAGTATAGTACTTCTTAAATAATTACCTATACCATTGAAATACTCTTGATTTAGTAAAACTTCACAAATTGGTTTATCAAATGCCTTTTTATCTATATTATTCTTTATATTATCATAAAAATCTCTAAAATCTTTTGTAGGATCTGGTCCTCTTTTGACTCCAGTAAATCCACCTATTTTATATTTAGGACCCATATATGAACCATATAAGAGAAGTGACCAACCATCAGTAGAATCCAATCTCATTCTACAATATTTAGTATCATTCCAAACACCAGTAGGAATCCATTTCCAGTTACCAGACATTCCCATAAATACAGATATATTGTGAATTTCTTTTCCATTGTAGAGTCTGATTATTAATTCTTTACCAAAAGATTCAGCATCAATTTTAAATTCGTCTAATAAATGAAACTGTTCTGGATTATTACCTTTTAAGACATGAAAAGATTTATTAAATACTTTTCCCTTTGTAGTCTGATTGATATAATCAGACATTATCTTTAATTCCGCAAGTTCAGGCATAGATATAATTTTACTAGAATTATAGTAATTGAAAAAAAAAGGTTTAATTTTTAATATATAAGAAGATAAAAAAAATCAGTATATGTCAAAACTAAACAGATACAATGACTTCTACATTAGACAGATGTCGATAAAAGAATCAAATAGAAGAAAACAAATATCAGAATTTCAAATCACTGAATTTCAAAATATAATGACGGAGGGTAAAAAACACGATATTGTTAGTCTTTATTTGAAAAATAATAAAGTTAATGAAAACTATTCATTAATATTAGAAGACAAGGAGATGTTAAATGAAACAAAGAAAATTGTTTGTGTTAAATTTTATCAAGATAGAATAAAAGAAATAGGAATACAAACTAGAAAATATTTAGAATCTAAAAATATTCCAGAATCTGATATAAAATTAATTGAGAAGAATTTAGAATATATTTTAATGTCAGAAGGTGAAAAATGGGATAGATTTAAAAATTGGGTTTCAAATACAAAAGCTGTTAAAGCAGTCAAAGGAGGAATAAATTTCGTTGGTGATGTAATATCAGACACATTAGGGTTTTTATCAGACTCAGCTAAAGCAACTTGGGATTCAATTGTTGAAGATATATTTAAGCCAGGTTTAGAAGCTTTAAAAAACGTAGCAACAAAACTATTTGGACCAGAAATCGTCTCACAAATTGAAATAACAGCAAAAAAAGTTTTAAATTCAGTTGATGACTTTCTAAAAACCTCTAAATCTATATTTGATAAGGTTTATGCAACTCTAAAAGATTTGGCCAAAAACTTAGCTAATGTTGTTAAAAGTATTTGGGAAAAAATTAAAGAAATTTTAGGTAAAGTTTGGGAATTTATAAAATCTCACGCTTTAAAGGTTGTACCTGGAATGAAATCTAAAATTTCAAAACTAAAAACCTTAGGTGATAAAATAGATTCTCAACATTTAGGAAATGAGATGAAAATATTTTCAGAGGACTTTAAAGATATGAAAATGTATTTCGGAGCCAAGTTAAAAAAATTAACAGGTAATTCAGTTGAAGAAGTAGCAACAACATCAGGTAATATAATATTAGGTACCGGTGAAGAAGGTGAAAACAAAGAAGAAAAAAAAGAGGTGGTAAATGATAGTTTTATTTGGGACTCTTTAAAAGGATTTATGTCAAAAAATTCAAACTTCAACACGGATGAGTTGATTAAATTACACGAAACAAAAGTTGAAAAAATATATGAGGCGGAAGAATCAAATGATACTGAAGAAAATGTAGAACATGAAGTACATAAAGCCGAATCAAAAGGTATTAAAAAATGGATTCTAAACATTGTGATGTGGGTTTTATCTCCATTTGGAAAACTTATGGAAGTTGTTGGTGAAGCAATAAGTAAAGGACTAACTGCTATACCAGCTTGGCTTAGTGGTAAATTAGGAACTATGATAGAAGGAGTAAAAAATCTAGTAAAACATGCTGGAAAATTTGTTGCCATAGGAACAATAGCGGCTTTTGTAGCCGGAGTTTCAGCAGAAGGATTTGCTTTAGGAACACACTTACCAGGAAAGTGGATTGAAGAAGCGGGTGAAAAATTAGGTTTAGGTGGTGCAGTTCAAAAAGCTGGAGAATTTTATGCAGAAACAGGAAGAAATATTGAAAAAACAACAGGACTAAATCTAAGTGATATGAAAAAAGAATCAAAAATTAAAAAATTTGATTCATTCAATAAGATAAATGAATCTGATGCACCATCAAAAGGAATAAATTGGAAAGGATTAGCAATTGGAGCTGGAAGCGCATTATTAGCATTCTTAGTTTCAATTTTCACACATTCTATTCCTGGATTACACATGGCATTTGAAATAATATCATTGGTTATTTTAATTATAGCTACATTAGGTTGGTGTTTTACGGAAACTGAATGGGGTAAAAATCTTGCTAAAGGAAATGGACTCATAACATCAATGTCAAAGCTCTTCTTTAATTTTATACATGCTCACTAAAAAATAACTAAATATGAAAATAATTAAAAGTTATCAACAGTTCAATGAATCAATTATAGGAAGTGGTTTAGATTCACATGAAGAAAAATCCGTAAAAAATTTAGTTGATTTAAATATAAAATCATTAAATAGTGAAGAACTTAATTCGGTTTTTAATGAATTAGAGAAGATAAGCCAAAAAATTAATTGTAAGGTAGATGACTTAACAAATGTTGATTTTGTTAAAAAAAATCTACTTAGTATAGCATATAATTACTTTTTAACAGAAAGCCTTTTTGCGGATATGAAAGATAAAATATTAAAATTTTTCTTAAATTTCTTTCAGATAGGTGGTCTTATGTATGGTTTAATAAAAATAGTAATTAGTGCTGTCGAATCAAGTTTCTGGGGTGTTTTAGTAGGATCGATATCTATAGTTATTGCAACTTTAGCATCACAATATTTATACAGTAAATTAAAAAGTTAATTACACATCTTTTTAACCCACTTAACTAAGATATCTCCGTGACAAGATTTCCCACCACCTCCTAAATTTTTACACCAACAACCAAGTGTTTTATCTTTTAATTCGTGAAGTGAATTCATCAACTCTTCGTTATTTATCAGGTAATTTTCATAAGCATCCACAATTACTTTTCGTGGAGTTCCTTCAGGAAAAGTGTCTCTTAATTCTTTTGGATAAGCCCATTTATTAAATTTTCCACCAGGAAGGCGACCAATATAGATATCAAAAGATTCTTTTTTGAAATGAACTACTTTGACTTTATGATCGTGTTTTTTTTCAGGCTTTTTGAAACTGTCAAAAAAATCATCCATATAGATTATATCAAACAGTAGGAAATATGTTTTTTAAAATAAATATATACAATAAGAAAAAAATTATAAATATGAAGACACAAATTCTAATATCAGAATCTTTCAGAGTTTATTCTCAAAAAATGAATAGAATTTATACAGAGTTAAACTCTATAAAAGAATCTTGTTCTTATCAAGATTCTCAACTACTTATGGAAGGTTTTTGGGATAAATTAAAGTCAGCGGCATCTGGAATTGGTTCTTTTTTAGGAAAAACTACTAAAAAAGTATCTGATTTTAGTAAAGATGTTTATAACAAAGGAGTTGAGTTAGGTAAAAAAGCAATTGATGTTGGTAAAGAATTAGTTAGTAAAGTTTCTGAAGTGACTAAAAATGCAATTAATGCTGTAAAAAACGCACCAGGTAGATTTTTAGATGCTTGTAAAGATTTATACTCTTCAATATCGAATGAAGTAGGAGAAATTTGGAAAAAATCAAAAGAAAAAGGTGGTGATTGGTTAAAAAATGCGAAACAAACTATTATTAATGTTTATACAACTGTTTCTAATAATCTAAAAGAAGGTATGTATGCTTTCAAAAACTGGGCAGCAAAAAACATTGAAGAGTTCAAAAAAATGGTTGCAAGTAGAAAAGAAGAGTTATTAGAAGGAGCTAAATCAGCTTCATCAAGTGCTAATGAGGTTTTGAAAAAAATTGGTCAAGGAATTACAGCTTTTTATGAAAAAGGTAAAGAAGCTACAAAAAATGTAGCACTATTTACTATCGGAGTTGCTGTACTACCTCTTTATGGAGCTTTCTTATTAGCAAAAAAGACTTATGAATTAGGAGAAGATGCTGTTGCCTATTTATCATCTGGAATTGAAAGTATTAAGAAAAATGTACCAGATGTTTGGAATGAATTCACAAAATCATTTCAATCTGGAATGAAAGAACCAGCAGTAGCTGAAGGATTCGTAATAAAGACCTTTGAGGGATTCATTTATAAAAAATACTAAAAATTGACCCACTTTATTAAGTGGGTTTTTTATTTCGGAAACTTTTCTTTTCTAATATCTTCTAAAACTTCAATTGTAATATCCAATCCTTCAATATCTTTATCACATTGTTTGTGATACATCTTTTCTCCTAGGAATTTCCAGAATAAGAAATGAATAAAAAGAAAAAATAGATACGCTTCTTTTAGAATGAAAACAACCATAATAAAAAATGGTATTATTGAAACTGACCAGAAAAAAAACTTAGAATATAACTTTCTTAATATTCTATGAAACCTAATGTAAGCATTAAATTTAGATTCAGAATAGTATTTAGTTGTTTCTAATTCTTCTTCTCTTATAGATTGATATTTATCCATAATACAAATATACAAAAATAAATTTATTTTTTAATATATAAGTTATGAAATACATTAAAACTTATGAAAATTTTAACTATGACTCAACTAATGAAGGTTGGTTATGGGGTGAAGGAAATATTTGGGGTAAAATAGCAGATAAAATAACTGAATGGGTAAATGAATTCGGCCAATTCGTTTGGGAAAAAGGATCGTCATTCATAGATTGGGTAATGAAATTTTTTAAAAAATTGTATGATAATGGTAAAATTCTCATTAAGGATCCAAAAGAAGTGTATAGAACATTTTGGATTGGTCATGAATCAAAAACAGGTGGAAAAACTGTTCCAGGAATAGGGAAAGAATTTAGAAATGATGTCTATGAGTTTCTTTTTAATAAACCATATGAAGATGTGACATGGAGTGATGTAAATATTAAAAATATCAAAAGAGTATATGAAAAAACAGGAGATTCGTTAAAAACTCTTTTTAATTTTGCTGATGACAAAGAAAAACTAAAATCAAAAGAGGGTGTCGAAGATGCAAGTCTTAAATTAAAAACTTGGTTCAACAGAGTTCTTGGTTTTGGAGTCAATACGGCATTTTCAATTGCTATAGGAAATTTAATAGCTGGTGTGATTTTTACAACCGGAATAGGAGTTATTGGCTCCGTATTACTATCTATTTTAGTAACTATTTTGACTATTTTAATTATGGTTTTTGTGGCTTTTATAAGTAGAAAAGTAAAAAATAAATTACAAGAAAAAGGCCTTTGGTTTAAAGATGTAAGAGATGTTAAAGGATATGATCCAAATACTGACAATCCGGTGTCAATGTCTAAAATATCAGGATTTTCTGACTACAAAGATAGAGTAGCAGGTAGTGAAAAATGGTCACCTAATGACAAACGAAACGTTAGTGATTACGTAATGAATCATTTGGATAATTTATTTGCAAATCAAGGTTGTAAAGAAATAGAAATGAACGGTTTTGAAATACCACTCGCAGCTTAAAAAAAGAAAATATAATTAAATATATAGATTAATAAAAAAAAATTAATAAAGACATGAAAAAAATTGTTAAAAATTTTAATGGATTCAAAAAAATCTACGAAAATGAATTGAACTCTGAAGATAAATCAACTGGTAAAATTGAGACAAAACCAGAAGAAGCGAAAAAGGCAGCTGAATTGATTAATCAATCAATTCAACAAGATTCACAAAATGCGCCAATTAAAAATCTTTTAGATAAAATCGAGACACAATCTCAAAAAGAAATTAGAGAGGCTATTGATCCAAAATCCTTTACTAAAGCAATTTCAGCATCAGATCCACAAAGTGAAGCTGAGTTAAAATCAAAAGTAGAAGCACTATCTAAAGATTTGAATGTTACTGAGGAAATGCAATCACTGTATGCAACTCTAAAAGAGACAATTGAAAAAAATGCACCAAAACATCCTACATTTGGAAAGTTACAATATATAGATGTCAACAGTCAAATTCTCCGTTATGAGACCGCAAAAGGTTACAATTGGAATGCTGAATCCGGCATCGTTAGATTTGAAGTGACTGAAAGTGAAAGAAAACATATTGAAAATATACTTTCTGAATCTGTTGCAAAACAAAAAACCCTTAAGTGGTTATCAGCAGCGGCACAAGTTTTAGGAGGATCAATGTTTTTATTAGGAATAGGTATGATACTATATGGTGTAGGTAAGAGGAGTGAAATATATGGACGTATTCATGACGAATTAAATAGAAAGTTTGGATTTTTAGACACAGACTCTGGTGCTGATTTTGCACCAAAACACCATTATGATCCTCAAAATTACGAAGACATGGGTATTGATCCTACTCATGATAAACTTCTTGATGAGTTGGAAAGAAAAGGTATGATATCTAATGTCTGGGTAGGCGGAGATGACTCGATGGACACTTTTGGAAAAAAAGAATACGGATATGTTTATAACTGGGATAAAATTTTGACATCAGATCAATCAGCAGAGCTTAGTAGCAATGCCTTAACATTCATATTAGGTGGAGCAGTCACAAGCGGTGTAGGCGCATTATCTTTTTGGGCTGGAATGGTTTTAGACGATAAAAATAAAATAAATGATTTCTTAGATTATTTTACAAGTACTTTGAAAGCAGCTTGTTTTATGATCGGACTACCTGTAGAAAAATTAACAAACACAGCTGATATAAGTGAGGTATTATCAAGAGATTTCTCATTACAGACAAGGAAGCCAGGTTATATGTTTTAATAATAAATATTTAAATAATAAAAAGAGAGAATTTAATTCTCTCTTTTTTTATACCCCAAATTTTATACACTGGTCAGTTATATACTTAGAGTGTTCTAATTGCAAGTGAGTTGCTAAACCAATAGTTATGTGATATCCAAAATAAGGATCTCCTAAACCTATTACATTTCTAATGTTTTGAGCATCATCGGACTCAGCCTTTAACCACCAGTGACCTTTTTTATTAGACCTAACTATAGTAGGATCATATTTAACTATAACTTCTTTACCATCAAAAAGGTCTCTTGCTTGTAAATAAATTTCATCATCTACAATATCATTAATAAATGTTAAGTGAGTTCCTCTTAAAGGTTTATTCAAAAATAAATTAAATCTTTTTTTCAAGAACCAAGAGTAGTATTCATATAAGTCACAGTCAAATTTAACAATAGCAACTTTTTTCCACGCAGATTGAGCATTGTGCTTTTTAGTCACATTGATTGGATCAAACACTATTTTACCCTTTATCTCAAACATAAAACAAAGATACAATATTTTTTTAATATATACAACAATGATACTAACTACACTTATTGTAATGAATATTCTTTGGGTTATTTATTCTATTACAGAAGGAATAAGGGAAGGTTTTTATTGGCACTATGAAAATCAATCAAAGAAAGTTTGTGATTTTGATGTAAATCCGATTTTTCATATACAAAGAATTTTAGTACTCTTAATTTCAAGTAAATTTATGGTTCATACTATAGGTTGGTACTCGCTTCTTTCGGTATTATGTATGGTTTTGATGTTTAGTTTCTTTCACAACGGAGCTCACTATTATACAAGAAATAAACTACAAAAAGACCTTTATACAAAAGGATGGAAAGATGAGTCAAAAACACCACCAAGATTTACAGGACTAATTACTTACTCAAAAAGAACAATATTAATGTCGGTTGGTTTTTTAGCTCAAGTATTTATCTATCTATTTTTATTAAATTAATTACAATATGAAAAAAGTTACAAACAATAAAACAAGTAAATTAGAAAAATTTATAACCATTTTTTGTAAAGAAAGAGGTTGGAATGCAAAAGAATTAACGACTGGACAAATGTTGTTTATTACAAACCAACCCGAATATCAGAATATCATAAAAAATGGTTAGATGAAACTTTTTAAATGATTTGCTGGAATTTGTTTGAGGTCTTCAATTAAATCCATTAATTCATTTCTATTAGCAATGTATTCATAAGAACCTGAGAAGGTAGCCCCGTGTAAATTTTGACCATCCCATGTCAAATCAATATAATCCGAATGCATCCCTGATGTTTTTAAATATGTAGAAATAGTTTCCTTTTCAACTTCAATTTGCTCATCAGATATCATCATTTTAGATGTTTTTCCTTCATAATTGACCCAAGTAAAATTATAACTTTGAAAAATAAGATTATCGTCGGTTTCATCAAAATCCCAATCATCCTCATATGAGTATAAAGAAGCCTCTCTTACAATTGGTAAATCTTCCCAGTCAATTTTAACAACAGCTTTACATAACTTTTCTAAATGTTGTATATCTTGTCTTTCACTGTGTGTGTGTTCAGAATAATAACCAACTGATATATTAGTACATTCAGGAATAAGTCCAGTAAATTGAGCAGAGTCTGTATAAATACCTGTTGGATCGGGCATATATTTGAAAGTTTGTTCAACTGAATTCAGTTTTTTTGAAAGTTCTTTTGCAAAAGTATCAGAACAACATACTCCATAAAATTGCTCTGTTATAACTGAGTCAGTACCTCTTCTATCAAATGAAACACATTTAGTGATGTATTTTGAAAACTCTGTTTCTTTCCATTTCTTTGATAACCTCGATGAACCAACACATCCTCTTTCTTCACCAATAAAGAAGTAGTATAAACCAGGCACATTATTCTCTATCATATAGAGTATTATAGTCATACCTGCTTTATCATCAGCTCCTAATATTGAATCACCGTCTGTTTTAATAATATTTCCGTCAAAAATGTGTTTTACTTTCTTTTGAGACCTATCAGCAGTATCAAGGTGACAAGTAAACATAGTAGTAGGATTACTACCTATTTCAATATAGAAATTACCACATCCATCCTCTTTATAATCTTTTGGTAAATGTGATTTTAATTCATTTTCAGTCCCGTGTGGATAAGTTTTTCCAGTTAGTTGTAAAAACTTCTTTTTTATTTTCATTTTTTTATATATTTATGTAAATTTAACAATTATTTCAGTCATTTCCAAACAAATGCTCTAATTTCTTATCTCTTATGTAAGCTAATTTCAGTGATTCTAGTGTTGAAGTAACATTATCTATTTTATCAGTTATCCAAGTATCTACTTTGTGTAAATCTTTATACTCTTTTCTAATACAAAAATCATTAACATCATCACTGGTTTTGTAATGAAATTCTTTTGCTACAATTATCGAGTCAATTTCGAATTTTTGTATTTCAGAAATATATTGCCACATATTATTTTTTGTAATTGACCAAAAATCAAACACCAATAAATCAACTCTAAATAAATTTGACTTATCATTTATTTTTTCTGAAAAGTCTTCAAATTTTGAAAATTCAATTTTATTGTTTAAATAGTGATAAAGACAAAGGTCATGATATTTAGAAGATGAACTAGGTTTATTAGGTGTAAAAAGTAAATAATTTCTTCCGGCTAAATCAAAAAAATTAACTATCTGACTAACACCAGAACCAACTTCACTTATATCACCAGTGAAATAATTAAACTTTTTTAGGTCGACCATGATGATTCTTCTTTTTAACATCGACCACAAAATCATTGACGTGAAGAAATCTTCTTCCTATCAGAAGTGGGTATTTCATTTCTTTTCTATTAGATAAAGAAACAAATATACTATATTTTTTTTGACCAATTATAATTTTAGTTTTAATTGCGTATCTTTTTTGTTTTTCACCATTGGAGCTCTTAACTTCTATCTCGGACCAATTACAAAAATGATAAGTATTATTTCCAATTTTTACTTCTAACTGATTTTCTAATTCTTTAATTGAATCTACATGTAAAGAAGCATTAAAAGCACCAGTATCTATCTTAGCTGTTAAAAAACCTTCTAATAATTTTGGAAAAAAAACTTTCTCTAATCTACCAATTTTTTTCATTTAGCCCTGATTTTGTTTATATATACTATATGATATTGATTTTAAAAATATCCAATTCGGATTTTTCAATTTATACTAACGAATTCAATGAATGTTTAAAATATAACTTATCTATATTTGAAAGAATTTTTATTTTTTCTGATTTTCATTTAAGAGATTTTTCAGGTCATCCTAAAATTAGAGTATTCAAGTCACGTACTATTCAACCAACATTTAATTGTATAAATATTGCAAAAAGTAATGCAATTTCTAATGATATTTTTATTTTCTCAAATCCATTTGTAAAGTGGAAAGATTTGTCTTCACTTAATAATATTTCTAAAATTGAATGTTATCATAAACCCGATTGTTTTTATGTTTTTCATAGAAATTTACCACTACACCAATCAAATGACTTAGATTCGATATTTGTAAATTTAAAAAGCTTTTCAGTTGATATAGAAAGGATTAAATCATGGCCAAATACTGAATCGCATACAAATAAAGAACAAATCCAAGTAATTAGAAGAAAGTCAGTTCCTTCTAATAAATCAATTTTATTAAATTCAAGTAGGGAAAAGAAACTTGATGTTTTAATAGTTTCTGTAAACTATAATGATTTTTTACTCACATCTTTACCATATAACAAAAAGATATTTGATAACATAACAGTAGTCACATCTACAGATGATTTAATGTGTCAAAAAATATGTGAAAAGTTTAGAGTTAATTGTTTAATAACAGATGTTATGTATGATAGCGACTCTAAATTCAATAAAGGAAAAGCTATAAACTATGGATTAAGTCAAATTGAAAATAAAGATCTAATATTAATATTAGATGCTGACATTATAGTAACCGAAAAAATAGAATTGAATCAATTAGATGATGAATCTCTTTACACATCTGGTAGATGGATATGTGAAACATATCACAGATTTCAGAATTGGGAAAAATCAAAAGACACTAATGATTTAAACAAATGGGAAAATGACAGAGGCTTTGGATTCTTTCAACTTTTTAACTCAAATAACCAAATATTGAATGGTAATTTTTATCCAGAAAATTTCAAAGACGCATCAATGTCAGATTTAGTTTTTAGAGATAAATTCACAAGTAGAAGAAGTATAGAAAATAAAATAATACATTTAGGAGAAGCTTATACAAATTGGTCAGGTAGAAAAACTGCTAGATTTTTAACCGATGATGATTTCTCAGTAATATTTAATAAAAAATCAACATTCACTATTTGTTCTTATTATTTTAATTATAGGGGAGACCTTAGACAAAAGAATAATTTTATAAAGTTTTTAGAACAATGGAAAGATTACTATGAAAATATGATTGTTGGAATTGTGGATTATGGAGATATAGACTTTGAAATTCCTTGTAAGACAATGACAATCAAAGGTGATGAAGAAAATAAAATTTGGTCTAAAGAAATACTAATTAATAAAATAATCGAAACAGTTGATACTGATTATTTTATTTGGATAGACGGCGACTTAATTTATGAAAATTTAGATTGGTTAAATAACATAGACGAAGTTGCAAAAGATAACGACTTTGTTCAATTATTTGAAACAATCAATTATTTAGATGAAACTGGTAATATTTTGGAGTCTCATAAATCAATTATTTCAACTGGCTCAACTAACATAGACCAACTTTTAGGAAAGGGATATAAACCAGGTGGTTCTTGGCTTGGTAAAACATCTATACTCAAAGAAAATAAACTTTTTGAGAAAATGTACGTTGGTGGTGGAGATACTATTTTTGTATATGGGCTCTTCCATATAGATAATGGATTTACTTTACAAAAAGTAAAAGAATATAACAATAATATTGGAAAAGAAGCACAGAGGTGGATAAATTCTCATAAAAAAACAAAAGTATCTTTTTTAGATGTTTGTTTGGACCATTTATATCATGGAAATCTTCAGAATAGAAATTACGACAATAGGTATAAAAAACTAAAAGAGTTTGAATCAGAAATAGATGTTACTATACTAATTTTAGCACATAAACCTAGTGAATATTTGAAAAAATGCATATTGTCTGCAAAGAATCAAAAATTTAATGGCAATTTAGAAATATTATTGACCTCAGACTCTTGTTCTGAATTGTCTTATGTAGAGTCGGAATATAATATAAGATTCACATTGGCACAAAAACCAGTCAAAAACTCATCTTGCTCATTTAATTTTAATCACGGAGTAAAAGAATCAAAGGGCAAGTATATTAAAATTTTAGCTTATGATGACTTTCTATTAGAAGATACAATTCAAAATTTATATGATGAAATAAAATCAGATAAATTTAGCCTAATTCATGCTAATTGTTACGAGGTTCATGAGAATCAAGTAAAAACTTACATACCAGAAGTTAAATCAATAAAAATTGATGATTTATTAGTTAAAAACCATATTCATGGAGGTACAATAATCTTCAACAAAGAAGACTTTTTAGACACCAACGGATTAAACGATAATTTAATTTATGCAGAAGAATATGATTTTTATTTTAAACTACTTAGCAGAGGTAAAAAAATTGGTTATTTAGATAAATTTGTATATAATTACAGAAGACATTCCGGACAAAAGGGAACATTATCACTCACAAATGACGAAAAGTTAGCCAAATCTAAAATAGTCGAGAAGATAAGAAATAATTACAGACCTAAAAAAATAGTGTGTGGAATTGCAACAATATATGATAGAAAAGACTCATTAAAAAAAACAATCAATTCAATAATTGATCAAGTAGACGAGTTATTTGTCTATCAGAATGGATACTATAAAGTTTTTGATTTTCTAATTGACACTAAAATAAAAATTTTTAGCTCTATACACACCGGAATAGACATGGGTGACGCTGGAAAATTCTATAACATAGAAAATATCAAAGACTCATATTATTTCTCAATTGATGATGATTTGATATATCCTTCAAATTATGTCGAAAATACTATAGAAGAATTAAAAAAATTAAACAATGAATCAGTTGTCAGCTACCACGGTAAAAATTATAGTAAAAAAGCAACTTCATATTACAAACAAATATCTGAAAATTACAGATGTTTAAAGAATGTAGATGAAAACAAAGATATAGAATTTCCGGGAACAGGAGTGATGAGTTTTTGGACCGAATATTTAAAACTAAAATTCAAAGATTTTGAATATGCAAACATGGCGGATGTTTTTTTAGGAATTATAATTAAAAATCAAAATAAAAAATGCAAAGTACTTAATCACAAAGAGGGATGGATTAAACATGATGATATAAATATAGATAACAGCCTTTTTGTAGTAAATAAAAATAATAAAAAAATAGATGAAGTTTTTAATAGAAGAAACTTACCAAAAATTTGCATTGTGACTACTATGTGGCAAAGACACAGACTTACTGACTTTGTATTTTCATATTATAATAAATTAAAATCAGAACTAAAAAATGAAATCAACCTAACCCTTATAGCATGTGGTTCTGAAGGAGAAGTCTCAAAAAAAATAGCTGAAAATAATGGATTTTATTATGTTGAATTTTCAAATTTTCCACTTTCAAAAAAACATAATGAAATTTTTATCAAATCAAAAGAATTTAATCCCGATGGTGTTATATTGATTGGATCTGATGATTTTTTATCTAAAGAAACTTTATTGACTTATAAAAATCTATTAAACGATTACGAATACATCGGTTTTAAAGATTTTTATCTTCTTAACGAAAAGTCCGAATTAAGATACTGGAAAGGATATGAAAATGAAAGAGTTGGAGAACCAATTGGCGGTGGAAGATTCTATAGAAAGGATTTTTTAGAAAAAATAAATTGGCAACCCTGGGGTAAAGTAGAAATTAATAAATCTTTAGACCATGCATTTTCAAAACAGATACAAAATATAACATTAAATTCAAAGGTAATTGAGTGCTCGGATAAGAATGGAATAGTATTTACCATAAGGAGCACAACTAACATAACAAAAATGAATAATATTGGTCATTTAGTGGATAGTAAAATTGTGAATGATAAAATTTGTAATTTTTACGAATTACTAAAATTACAAAAAGAAATATAAAAAAGAAATAATAATATGTATAATTCAAAAGAATACTGGAACAAAAGACAAGATCCTAACAAAAGTAATTACACAAACTATATAGAAGATTCAGAAATACCAAAACTTATAGAGGACTGCAATTCTATATTAGATATAGGATGTGGTATAGGAAGAACATTCAAATTTTATGCAGATAAGAAAGTAACTGGTGTTGATTTTAGCGAGCTTTATCGACAAAGAGCAATTGAAGAAGCATCAAAACATGAAATAGATTTTGAACATCTAATATATGATATACATAAAAATGATTTACCTTTTGAGGATAATCACTTTGACATTGGTATAACAGTTAAAGTTTTGTTACATGCTCCTCAAAAAGAAATGATTAGAATATTAACCGAGATGCACAGAGTTTGTAAAAAAGTTTTACTCATATCCTATCATGATGAGAACAAAAATCTTGCTGAACATTGTTTTGCTCATGATTATATTTCAGAATTAAACAAATTGGGATATTCGATTGAATATAGCAAAATAATAAAAAATCAAATTATAATAGTCTATGGATAAAATACAATTATTAAAAATTGTTGAATTCATAGAAAGTAAATTCAATAATGTTAAAAAGATAAATACAGAAAGAATATTATCAATAAGTAAAGTAATAAATAAATTAGAAAACTCTGACGAAGAGAGTCTGATGTGGCTTAATGAAAAAAATAAAAATAGAATTTTTGAAATATCAACCGGAACGGTAATATGTTCTTTAGATTCTGAAATTCCAACAAATCCAAATCTATCAATTATTTTAGTTGAAAATCCAAGATTAGTATTTTCGGAAATATTAAAGAATTTTTTTGTGGAAAAACAGAATCATAAAATTCATTCAATTAATAACACTGATAATAAAATAGGAAAGAATGTTAATATTGGTAGAAACACAGTGTTAGAAGACGGTGTAATAATTGGTAACAATACTTATATAGGTAACAATAATGTCATATTAAAAAGCACAATAATTGGTAATAATGTAATAATAGGTAATAATAATACAATAGGTGGTGTTGGGTTTGGTTATGAAAAAAACGAACTTGGTGAGTATGAATTAATTCCACATATAGGAAATGTTGTCATTGAAGACAATGTAGAAATAGGAAATAACAATTGCATCGACAGAGCAGTTTTAGGATCTACTATGTTAAGAAAAAACTGTAAAATTGATAATCTAGTTCATATAGCACACGGTGTTGATATAGGCGAGAACTCTCTAATAATAGCAAACTCAATGATAGCGGGAAGTGTTACAATTGGCGAAAATACCTGGATCGCTCCATCAACTTCGATAATAAATAAATCATCAGTTGGTAGTAATAGCATGACCGGTATAGGCACAGTTGTTATAAAAAATATACCTAATAATGAATTACACATTGGTATTCCTTCAAAAAAATTAAAAGATATATGAATGTTTTAATACTATCCCCACACACAGATGATGCGGAATTAGGATGTGGAGGAACAATATCAAAGTTGTTAGAACAAGGTAATAATATTTTTGTTGCGATATTTTCACATTGTGATGACTCACTACCAAAAAATTTTATAAAAGGAACACTAAAGGAAGAATGTAAAAACTCACTAATAAGTTTGGGAGTTTTGGAAAATAATATTTTATTTTTTGACTATAAAGTCAGGTACTTCAACTACGAAAGACAAAGTATTTTAGAAGATTTAGTAGTAATCAAAAAAAATATATCACCAGAATTAGTTTTTACACCATCAATTGATGACCATCATCAAGATCACAAAACCATATCAGAGGAGTCTATAAGATGTTTTAAAAATAATTGCTCAATACTTAGTTATGAACTAATATGGAACAACACCGGATTCAAAAATCAAATGTATTTCTCGTTATCCGAAAAAAACATAAATGATAAAATAAATAGCTTAAGTTTCTATAAATCACAATCAAAAAGAAAATACATGAGCTCAGAATTTATAAAATCTCTTGCATTAGTAAGAGGAATTCAAAATGGAGTAAATTTAGCCGAAGCATTTGAAGTAATAAGATATAAGTTTTAAACAAAAATATATCATTATGATATAAATAAAAAATAATTATTTTAAATGAACCAAACTCATTCTTTCACATACGTTATTGGATATAGACACCAAATAGATAGATTAAACAACCTCAGAAGAGTTTTAGATTGGATAAACGGATTTATGGGTGTAGAAGTTTTATTAATTGAACAAGATACACATTCTAAGATATCACATATGGGTCTTAGATGTAAGCACGTTTTCTTAAAATCAAATAAACCGTATAACAAATCGTGGGCATTTAATTACGCCACCAAGATAGCAAAATCAAATATAATTGTTTTTGCTGATTCAGACCTACTGATGGATCCTAATCATTTTATTGAATCTCTTAAACATTTAGAACAATTTGAAATGGTGAATCCTTATAATTCAGTAATTGATCTAGAACCCCAAGAGTCAGCAATGCAGTTTGAAGATGTAATAAAGATTAATAGACCAGGTAGAGGAGAAACCGACCACCAAAAAGTTCCAATTTGTGGAGGAATTTGTATGTTCAGAAAAGACGCAATAAATAAAATCGGCGGATGGAATGAAAATTTTATCGGATGGGGAGGAGAAGATGACTTTGTATCTATCAAAGTTCAACATTTTTTAAATTGGAAACAAATGGAAGCAAAATGTTATCATCTCTTTCATTCAAGACCTCAACCAGATATGAATCTATATCAAAAAAATTTACAACTTCACAACACGTATCTGAATATGACTAAAGAAGAATTCTCAAAACAACTTTATAAAGATATTGCTCGTAATGGTTTAAAAAACAAATATGACACATTTTAAAGAACAATTAAAAACTATCTGTAACTATTCAGATAAGCAAATGAAATTGCCTAATGCTCAATTAATGTATGTTGATATGATTTCTTCAGATGACGAAGAGTATCAGAGAAAAGTTAAACAACAAAATAGAGAATTGGTTGTTGAGGCTATATTAGATGATAAAGTCGAAGAGTTAAACATATTTAGAGAAAATCAAGTAGTTGATGTCTCTAACCAATATAACTCGACATCCACAATGGGCGTTATCGGTCCGAAAATAATGCAAATTAATATGACTGCTCAAAGATTTGAGAGTTATGAAAAGAGTTGGAATGAAGTGATTGATTTCTTAAATAAAAATACACAAAGTCCAAAATCTAAAGCAAATGGACCATACTCATCATTAGATATCACTTTACAAGATGATTTTGATGTAGATTATAGAAAGATAATCTCAAAGATACTAATGTGTTCTAATATAATTGCGATGGATGGTAGAATTGGATCAGGAACATCAGTAATATATGGAAAAAACCTCTTACCATATATGTCTCAGTTTGATAAGGATAATAACGGAAATAACTTAACTACTTATTATAGTAAATTGGTTGATGATGATAAAGTAATTGTTTGTAGAGGAAATAATATAGACCAACCAGGATTACTATTTATCGATAATTCACTAACTGGAAACTACTTCTTTAATCAAACTCCAAACTGGCATAAACAATATTGTTGGTTTAGAATTATTTAGAAGCTACTCTTAATTTGTCATATTTAGATAACAACATAAACATATCTTTCCACTCAATCTCAGGATTTTCAACTTTTTTCTGATACCATTTATTATTATTTAAATACTCAACTATCATTCCGACTTTAAAATCTTCTAATTTATTTGGTTTCCAATATCTTACTTGTTCAACAAAAGAAAAACTTACTCCATTATATAGATAGGACATGTTATCAGCGTCCGTGTTATAAAGTGTAATACCTAAAGGCTTCTCAGATCCGTCTTTAAACAATTTTTTTGCTAAATTTTCTCCGGTATATTTAATTATTCCACAATCTTGATGAAAATGATTTAATAAAAAAATCAAGTCTTTTCTTAACTCATCATTATCGATGTTAGAAAAAGCCATAACTGAATCTTCATACTGACCCTGATAATAACCTTTTATTGGAAGTATTTGATAATTTTTTGCATACAATATCGAAACCATATCATCTAATCTTTCAGACGAAAGGAGTATAAAAGCTAATTTAGGATTAGTTAAATCTATCACAGAATATATATTAATATTAGTTTTTCACTTTAAATCAAATTCTTTTGATAACTCATAATCAAAAATATTTTTGATTTCTTCTTTATATATTTTAGGAAAAACTATACTATCATGAACCGTTATTAATTTTATATCAGGATATAAAATCATAATTTTTTTTATGATTTTATTGTAGATTAATTTTGATTCAGCTCTTTGTAAATCATGAGCCAATACTTTATGATTACCCCATTCTTTTTTATATAACTTTATGAAATTATAAATTGTAGGAAATAATTTATTAAATTCAATGTCCGCTTTTGAGTTGCTTCTGTTTCTTCCAAAAAGAACCTTATATGTCATTTCCTTTACTAAATTTCTATCTTTTTCACCAGTTGATTGCATTAAAAATTGATAAAATTTCCCAGTCATTGTTAGTTGCTTAAAAAATTCAAATTCATCTCGATTGACCCATGCGGTTTGTGAGTCAGAAATCAATTTACATAAGAAAAGAGGCTGACTATTTTTAATATCTAATTCAAAAGTCTCTAGTCCGTCTATTAATAAACAATTTTTACGTATAAATGATTTTAGTATTGTAAAATTTGTATGAAGTCTTCCATAATCATCAAAATGGTAAAATATATGTTTATCATTTATTGATTCAACTGAATAAATATTTCTATTATAAATGTCAATGTCTTCTTTTTTAAGACAGTTCAAATAAAATAGACTTCTTTCAAAATCAATATCAACTGAAAAAAGGTCTGATATTAATTTTTCTCGTATATCTATATTAATAGAAGACTTATCAATATCTACAAATTCAATAGTGTCAAATATTTTCTTTTTATATTTTTTTACCAAAACTTTATCTTGATTATTTGTTCTTTTAATCTGTTCTTTAAATATTGTAGGATTTAAAGAATAGATTCTAGACGTAACACCTTTTTTATAATTACAAATCATCTTTATTATACTTTTATCAACAAGATAATCAATATAATGTTTGTATAAGTATCCATATTTATCTTTTAAAACTTGAGCATTTATCGTAAATTTATTTTCTTTCTTAAAATAATATTTAAGAAGAAGGTTATGAACGATATCAATTAAGTAAGAAGTCTTAATTTTTTCATCTTTGTAAAAGATATGACTTGTCTTGGAAACTAATTCAAGACATTTAGGTAAGAATTGTAAAGATTGATTTTTTTTATTAAGTTTTTTAGTAATATTTGATTTATAAAGAGAAGGTAAATTATTGGATATTTTCATATAGATTATATATGATATTCACATTATGGTTTTTGTTAAGGAAATATATTTTTGATTGAATTTTTTCGTTTTTCAATTCTAAAAATTCTTTCTATTTCTTTCTCTAAGGAAACACCATGATATGAGTTTAAATCCTGCACCATTTCATGTGACCAAGTAGCTCTTAGAGATCTTGTTTCAGATCTAACCTCAACAGAAGTCATATTAAGATTAATTTCCTTCATCATTTAAGAGGTGTTTTAGGCTCGTCTGTTGATTCTGGTGTTATTGGCATTTTTCCACCTTTTCCTTTTTTCTTTTTATCAGAAGGAATTCCTTTCTCAAACTCATCATATACGTCAGGATATACTTGACCCTCAGCATCTGTGTCATATTGAATCTCAAAGAAGTCACCAAAGTCTAAAAGACCAGCTCGTCCTAATTCTATTTCATGCATCTTATTTAGATATTTAGAAATATATACATCAATATCATCTACAAATTTGTTAAATAAACTGACTGTATTTTCCGTAAATACACCAATAGCTTTCTTTCTCTTTTTATTGAATGATCCTAATATCACTTTAAAAATATATTCTAACTTTTTATCTTCTGTTATATAGTCTTTAGTTAATTTATTTTTAATTAACTCGGTATTAATTTTGAACTTCTCTTTGTCGAAAAATTCAGGAACAGTGAAGTCAAAATTTAATAAATCTTCTTTTACTTCACTCATATAGATATTGAATAACTTACAAATAAGATAGATGTAGATTTCATCCTTTTTCTCACCTTTTAAATTTATATCGGTCAAATTTACCGACTGACAAAAATTTAAGAAATTCACAAGTATTAAAGTATAAATTTCAACAAAATCTGTCTGATTAGTATCACTGAATCTTTTATAAAGAGGATTCAATAATTCAAAAGAAATATCTCTACTTTGACTTCTAATAACTAATTTTTCTAAATTCTTTTGAAAGTCTTCATTCATTAAAAAGGAATTATCTAAACTAGGATTTAGTATTTTATAGAAAAAATAAGCAAATGATTTTTCACCAAAAACATATTCTAAATCTTCTTCCGAAGTGTTAATAAAGTATTTTATCGCCTCTTTCATAGTCTCGGTCAATTGACCCTGGTAAATAACGGGTATCAAATCAACTTGAAATAATCTAGCATACTCATCTAACTCATCTATTGAAAAGTCATACTTTTTATTTTTATTAATAGCAGTGATAACTAATTGATTTTGAGGAACTCTATTATACTCAATATTAGCAGGTTGATTATCAGGAAAATATTCAAAACAAAACCACCATTTTCTATTGAGTAAATTCTTCACATTTACGTCTAATTCACTAAAGAACTTAATTACCGGATTATAGTAATTTTGCATAGCCAAATCTATCAAATTTATTGGCTCATTTGAAATAGACTTTGGTCTAATTTCAAATTCATTTCCATTCCAATTGACCCATATTTTTGATCCTTGAATATCTTCCAATACAAGGATTTCATCATTGAACAATTCTGATATAAGTTGCTCATCGTCAATTCCATTTAAGGTTATTAATTTACTCATACGTTGATTTCTGTTTTTATCGTAGGTATATATTATAAATCTAAGCTTCCTGTAAAAAACTCAACATAATATCAATGTTTTCTTTTGAAAATCCGTCTAAAGGAGTACCTCCGGATTTCAGATAGTTATTGTGCAATTCATTATACTCATCTTCAGTATAAAAATTACCATCAATTCCCTCAATTACATTAGTGTGGTGTGAAGATATAGTTTTATTTTGAAGTCTGGTTTCTCCATAAGCAGGACCAACAGGACCAACTAATTCAGTACCAGATATTTCTTCATTAAATTGTTTCCATTTTTTAATCTTCATTAACTGGCTTCAATTTTTTCAAAGTACTCATCATGTTCTTCTAATGAATAATGGTCTTTCTTTAAGTTATATATTAAATTATAAAGAAATTTTTCATGTAAATTATGTTTTATACTACCTTTCATGATAATTACTGATGAATCTTTCTCATAGTCATTTTCAACATCTATTATTTCTAAACCTAACTTACCATCTCTATCTGTTAAATTACAAATTACTTTTTTACCTAGTACTATCATTTCTTTTATTTTAGTAGAAACTACGCTTTTTGAAAGTAACATATAATCTCTGTTATTAGATAATTGAGTTTCATTATAAAGATCTAAAAAATTATGTTCTTTTGATGTTAATTTAGACTTTTGACAAATTTTATTCAAAATTCTTTTAATCTCAATCTCTTTAAGTGATTCTCCAAGTATGTAATGTTGTATCATTTTTCTAATATTCATAAGTTATATATTATAAGAAGTATCTATGTTTTTTATATATACTTTGAAATTGAAAGTTTTTTATGGATAAACAGTTATTAAAAGCTTTAGAGAATGTTGCCTTCGCTTTGGAAGACATGACGGAAGCATTAAAGAATAGAGAAAAAAAAGGTGGAGGCTCTGCTACTGGAGCTGCTCTTACTAAAGGAGATTTTGGTGATCAACTAAAAGAAATTAGTGTTGAGATAAAATCAATCAAAAAAGACACTCAGGAGATACTTCGCCAACAACAAACAATTCTTTCTATGCAAAAGAAAAAGTCTAGTGATAAAAAATCTGGACTTTTTGAGGAAGCAGGTGGTGACAAGAAAAAGGAAAGTAGTCTTAAAAAAGGAGTAGCGACTATCATATTAATAGCGATTGCTGTATTAGCAATAGGAATGGCTTTCAAATTAGTCGGTAAAATAGATTTTCTTTCTGTTATTGGACTTGGATTAGCCATATTGGCAATTTCTTTTGCTTTTGAAAAAGTAGCGAAATTAAAACTCGAAGTAAAAGAAGTATTAGTTGCTTCTTTAGCATTAGTTCTAATGGCGGTTGCAATAACTATGTCTTCATGGATTTTAAAACTAATAACACCAATTGGATTCGCACAAATGGTTACAGCTATTTTAATTGCTGCAATGTTTGCGGTGATGGCATCCAAATTAGAAAAGGTATTTATTGCAGTAGCGGTCTTTCATAGACTAAGAGTTAAAAAAACTGCCTTAGTTTTAGCATTAGTTTCAATAGCAGCAGCAATTACCGCATCATCCTGGATTTTACTACTTGTAACTCCAATTGGATTTCTACAAGCACTCACAGCAATATTAATAGCAGGTGTTTTTGCAGTAATAGCATTCAACTTTGAAAAGATAGCACTGGGAGTAGCTGCCTTTGATAAACTAAATGTTAAAAAATCAGCTTTAATATTGACACTCGTTGGAATTGCTACCGCAATTACTTTATCATCTTGGATTATGGCCTTAATTATACCTATGAGTTTCGGAAAAGCTATAACAGCCATTTTAATATCCGCAATATTTTTAATTATATCATTAAATTTTGAAAAAATTGCACTGGGTATAGCAGCATTTGATAAATTAAAAATTAAGAAAAGTGTTTTATTACTCACTCTTGTTGGAATCGCTACAGCAATAACTCTTTCATCATGGGTGATGGCTTTAATTATACCTACAACACTATCACAATTTTTGACAGCACTTGGAATAGCTCTATTGTTCGCACTTATGTCCTATGTAATGCCAGAACTAGCAGCTGGTTTATATATAATTGATAAAATACTTGGTAAAAAAGGAGTATTCTTATTCCCACTTGTATTTGTAGCAATTTCAGCTGCTATAATGCTCTCTTCTCACATATTAAATATGAGCGCTGACATTGCACTCGGAAAAATTCTACAGATAGCAGTATTTGGAGTAGCACTGGCTATTATTGTATTAGCAATGTTACCTTCCGTATTATTAGTTGGGGCGGTAGCTGCTTCAGGGGTTGGAGCAGGAGCAATAGGATTAGGTGTTTTAATGATACCACTAATAGCAGCTGCTATTATGGCATCTTCTCACATTTTGAATGCCGGAACGTATTCGAAATATCCAAGTTGGAAATGGTCTCTTAGTGTAGGACTATCAATGACTATATTCGGAGCAGCAGTAGTTGCTTTAGGAGCAATAGCATTGACAGGTATCGGAATCGCAGCGGTTGCTGCAGGAATGTTACTAGTTCCATTAGTTGCCCTATCTATAGTTTTAGTTGATAAAGTAATAAGAAAAGGTAAATATGATAAATATCCAAGTTTAAAATGGATACTAAGTGTAGGATCTGTAATGACTGGATTTGCAATTGCTATAGTAGGACTAGGAGCTTTAGCACTGACAGGTATAGGGTTAGTAGCTGTTTTAGCAGGAGTATTAGTTGTCCCAATGATTGCAAAGACAATTGTTAAAGTAGATGGTATAATCAGAAAAGGTAAATATGATAAATATCCAGGTTTAAAATGGATATTAAGTGTTGGAACCGTAATGACTGCTTTTGGAGCAGCAGTTGTAACACTAGGTGTATTAGCAATCACAGGATTTGGATTAGGAGCAGTAGCGTTGGTGGCTGGCTCATTAGCGGTTTTACTGATAGCAGCGACAATTGTAGAAACTGATAAAATAATAGGTAAGGGTAAATATGATAAATATCCAGGTTTAAAATGGATATTAAGTGTTGGAGCAGTAATGACTGGATTTGGAGCAGCGGTTGTAACCTTAGGTATATTAGCTATAACAGGATTTGGCTTAGGAGCAGTAGCGATGATTGCTGGAGCTGGAGCAGTTATACTAATCGCAGCGACAATTTTAGCAACTGATAAAATAATAGGTAAAGGTAAATATGATAAATTCCCAGGAGCCAGATGGATTTTGAGTATAGGAGCTCTGTTAGCAATTTTTGGAGCAGCGGTCGTAACTCTCGGTATATTAGCTATAACAGGATTTGGATTGGGAGCGTTAGCTATTGTAGTAGGAACAAAAATGGTTCCAAAGATAGCAAAGACGATTGTTGCGGTAGATGAGATACTTTCAAAAGGAAAATATAATAAAGGTCCAAATTGGCAATGGGCCTCATCAGTTGGATCTTTAATGTTAGTATTCGGAGGAGCTATTCTTGGAGTAGGATTACTAATAGTATCTAGTTTAGGACTTGGATACGTTGCCATAAAAGCAGGTTCAGCCGCAGTAAAACTAATTGCTCAATCAATTGTAGATGTTGCTGGTATTTTTGCAAAAAGTGGAGCTGTTTGGAAACAAGGTCCAACTAAGAAGTGGGCTGAAGGTGTTTCAATAGCATTAGGCGCATTTTCACCTATTTATAAAATGTTGATGAGCGGTGGAATTATGTCTATATTTGCTGGATCAGGACCAAGTCCTACGAAATTCGCAGCTGCAATAAGGACTATTTCTCAGGGTATTGTTGATGCTGCTAACTTCTTTGGAGCACCGGGCATGAAAGCGGTTTATAAAGGCGGACCTTCTAAAAAATGGGCCGAAGGTGTCGGATTAGCCATTGGAGCATTCGCACCTGTGTATAAAATTTTAGCAGCCGAGAAAGGACTTTTTGGTTCAGGAGTTTCAATCGATAAATTCAAGAAAGCAATTATAACAATATCTAAAGGTATTGTGGAAGCAGCTGGAATATTTGGAAAAAACAAAGCAACTTTTGATAAAGGAAATTATCCTTCTGCAAAATGGGGACAGGGTGTAGGAGCAGCTATCAGAGCTTTTGCTCCGGTATTCAAAGCTCTAAGTGAAGATACTGGATGGTTCTCATCCGGAGATGATGTCATCAAAGGAATGGTAAATGGAATTAAGAGTATCGCAGGAGCTATAGTTGCAGTAGGTCTCAAATTTTCAAATAAAAACATTGACTGGAAATCTTATCCAACAAAAAAATGGTCTTGGGCTTTAAAATTAGCAGTTGGAAGTTTTGTAAGAGTATCACAATCTATAGCAGAATTAGATTTAAGTATTTTAAATAATCCTATTGTTGTAGCAAATAAAATGTCAAACATTGCGAAAATATTTGCTAAAAATAAAAAATTCTTTGATACAAAATTTGACCAAAACTGGGTAAAAAGAATAAGAAAGAGTTTATTAGATTTTAATTCATTAGTTAGAGAACTTCAAAAATCAAAAGGAGGAGGTATTCTTGGATCATTAGCAGACGCTGCTAAAAATTTAACGGGTAACGATCCTATAACTCAGATGGCAAAACAAATGATAACTTTATCAAAAGGATATGATGCATTAGCAAACTCATTAATTAAATTAGGATTCGCAATGAAATTGTTAAATTTAAAAAGTTTTTCACAATTAGCGATGCTTACAAATGCGATTCAGAGTGGGAAACAAATTGATGTTAGAGAATCATCCAACAAAAAAGTTGGAAAAACTGATGGTGAGATGGCTCGTGTAACAGCAAGTGGGAAAAAAGAGGGAGAAGATAGTGGTCCAGCTTTAAAGGGAAATCTTCAACAAAAAAATAACATTTGGTATTTATCAGAACAGGTTGAAAAAACAAATAAAATATTAAAAATGATTGCAAGATCTACTGCTACAATTGATGAATTTATTACATTACAAACCGATGGTAAAATCAAACAAGCTCCTCCGTTAGATAAAATGTAAACAATTTTAAAATAAAAAATATAATGGATATGTTTAAAAAGTTAAAATTATTTCTCACATACAGAAAATTTATTAGCCAGAATAAAACTGAGCTAGAAACTATGTTCAATATAAGAGTTGATAAAGCTCAAAGACTTTATACTGTAATAAATATTCCCGAAGAATTAATAGGAGAAGCATATTCTATAAAAAAATCTGATATTGATAGAATATCAGAAACTTACTTAAGACAATTCTCATCAGAACTATCAAACTATTTAGATAATAAAAATCTAAAAGAACTTTATGATGTTTATGAAATTCAAAAAGTAGACAAATACTCATATCTTTTAGTTTTTGGATTTTCACTTTTCAAAAGTCAAAAATATTATAACACTCTATATTATGGAGTAATACCAGGTATATCAATTTCAATTATCGCATTACTTTTAATCTTATTATAAACTTTATCCCAAAATAACAATATAATAAAAAAATTATATTAACAAAATGGATAGATTTTATGAATTATCTGAGGATACCACTAATGACTTTTTTGAAGTTTTCAACAAAAAGTCATTTCCCGTATCTGTAAAATTCCAATTTATTGGAGACAGCAAACAAAAAAACCTAATTAAGATTGCTAAAGTAGCCGATGATTACGCTTTCATTCTTCAGAAAGAACTCAAAGTTTGCATCAATGAAGACCTAATGAATGTTTATGATGATGAGTCAGTAACTATTTTATTTGAACAAGAAATTGATAAAATAAATATTAACTTAGATTCGGGTAAAATAAAATTAGTAAAAACAGACCTAAATACTTTTTCATCTTTAGTAAATAAATACGGAGTAGAAAAAGTTGCTAGAGCAAATAAAGTAGAAGAGTTATATCAAGAGCAACAAAGTGATGCTAAAGACGAAGAATTTATTATATAATCATGATTAAACCAAATGAAATAGGAAAAAATTATATCTCGGCTCTACGAATTAAATACTTAGCAGAGATGGAAGAAGCTAAAGCAAATTTATCTCTTTACTCATCCAATCTTACAGGAATTGGAGAACACTCTGATCTAATGACTGAATTCAATCTTTGGATTGAAAAATACACAGATGCTAAAGACAAATTATCATCTTTAGATGAATTATTTGATATAACACTAAGTAGTGTTATCAAAGGATAAAAAATAAAATATAAATATAAATTATGGAAAATTTTCAAACAAATGTTGTTAAACCAAAAACTTCTTTTACAGTAAATGAAACTGAATATCTACTTATAGACTCAAATTTTGAAACTGAACTGGATAATTCAATAAAAAGTGTAAATGATTATATAAATAATAATCACGGTAAAGGAAAATCTAATCAAGAACAAGATTCTCTTTATTTAGAGTCACAAAAATTGTGGAAAGAATTTGCAAAAAATCTTAAAGATGCAAAATATAACTTCTATCTTAATCAAGACCAGTTAAACTTTTTAACAGACTTAGTTTTAACAAAACTTGAATATGATGTCAATACCGTATTTTTTGCAATCGAGTTAAAGTCAATGTTTGATGAAATGAAATCCACCAAGCTTAAAAATTCAACCGATATGGCATGTCATAAGTTAAATGCGACAGAAATTACTTATCTTTATCACTTAATTTCTAAACACAATGTAAAAGGACTTAATAAAAGTGCAATTCTTTTCTCTGAAATACTTTTAAAAATTGGAGACATTAGTAAAGTTTTTAATTACTATGACACGACTGGTAAAAATCTTTCAACAGATATTCAAGACTGGGTTGCCACTTTTGAAGAAAGTGTAATAAAAGAAGAAAGAAAACCCAAAACAATCGAGGCTCAAGTTCTTCCAAACAATTAAAATAAATTACTTAATTTTAACCTCTTCAATTTGAAGAGGTTTTTTTATGTATAAACTGGAGTGATAGGCACAAAAGGCCCAATTGGATCAATATACCTATATGGCTCTTGTAAATCTTTTGTTCCTTTAAGATAATAATTCTTTTTATCTCTATACACACTACCATATCCATTATGAGAGCTAACCTCAATAACTAAGAATGGGTCGATATTTGAATCTACAGTAAAGTTATAAGGTGTAAGTTCTTCACCAGGTCTTGTTTCAGTTAAAGTCTGAACTGGTTCTAAATCAATTTGTTTCCATTCTGTAATCTTCAACCAATTTGTTGGATCTAAATTCGGAATAACAGTAGAATTTGGATCACCAAGTCCACTATAAACATAATAATCTCTCTCCCATTCAACCGTAGATGTTGATTCATAAGTTGAGAATTCATCCCAGGTACTAACATTCTCGAATCTTCTAGGATTTTTTATTCTATTGTTATCAATTTGTGATTCATAAATTTTATCAAAATAAGCTACCTTATCACCTTTATTATAGGTAACATATGGAGCCCATTCTTTATATATTTTATAAGTTCTAATTTTAATATCATATAACTCAGGAACAGAAACTTTAGAATTATAATATGGTTTTGGATTTGGTAAAAACTCATTAATCTGATTTGTACCAGGTAATATATTATAGAAATCTAAAACACAATTATAAACAGTAGAACCAGAATTAACCGGATGCAAATAAGCCTCATTCATTTTAAAGGTTACCGGTGACATTTCATCACTAATTTTAATTATTCTCATGTCATAAGTTTGATGAGTTATTTGGTTACCTCCAGTAAAGAAAGCTCTTCCTGTAATATCAAGTATTTTATGAGTTAAAGGAATAATATTTCTTTTTAGCCAATATTTTAAACCTTGTAGTTTTATAATGATTTCATCTAAGCTATAATTGAGAATATAATTTCCCTCTTTATCGGTTATGAAATAAGTTAGATTGAACATGTTTGTCTCTTCATAATTATCACTTGGTAGATATTTTATCAGAAAATCTTGTTCATTCCACCCCTTTATAGTATTATCGAATATATCCGGAATCTCCACTTTAAAGAGTTTTCCAAATTCTTTTGAATTAACATCTTTATTTCGATAATATTCATTCAATTGCAAATCATTATATCCAAAATAATTGATTGCATTAATTAATGACTTATAAGAACCTATGTATGGATAAATTACATTTCTAACCATCAACATCTCTTTTCTCTTCTTATTAAGATACATCCAATCTATACCACCTTCATTAATATCATATTCTTTAAAAATAAAGACTTCATCTGGATTTATGAGTTTTCCTATATTCCCTAATTCGGTTTTAAATCTAATATCTTCTTCTTCAGTTTGACCCCAAGTAATGAATCTTCCTATTTCTCTATCTCTAACTCTAAAATTTGTTTTTAGGTAAGTTGTTTTACCATACTGTGGATAGTTGGTCAAAACTGTATTTTCATTTTCTAAAATATCAACATCGATGTTGAAAAAATCTACAATTAAAATCTTTGTATAAACCTCTCTTATTTTAACTATAATCGCATTATTATCAGAAATATATTGATTTTTAACATTAGAAGTATCTTTGACATAGATTACCAAATGCTGGCCAGGTTTTAATCCTCTACCCGTAAAATTGACAGAAGATGTTTCATTTATAAAAATTCTACCTCTTTTATCAGTTACGTTTTCTATATCTATTGTTTCAAAAGTTATATTTGTAAGTGAATCTGAAATAATATCAAATTCAATTTCTTCTTTTTTATAAAGTTGTAAAACAGAACGTAAAGCTCCTTCATTATCAGCTTTAAATCCTAAAAATAACTCTAAAGCCTGAGGAGCTGAAGATACATCATCTTCATCATCTACGTAACTTAACGTATATTCAACCTTATCAAATATTGTTTGTTGATAAGCAGAATAAGAAACTTTAGTTATATCTTTATTTATATTTCTATTTAAAACTGCATTTTTTAGAGGTTTTTCTCCACTATAAGCATAGACACCAGTAGTAGCTAATTGTTCTCCTGAAAAATCATATATAAAAAACTCAGGAACTTCATCACTTAGCCACTTCCAGTAGTATTTTACAGAAACATCACCTTCAAAATTTTCACGTGGTCTTCTAAAATAATCTCTAGTCTTTAACCAAATACTTTCTCTTGGTTCATAATTTGGATCTAAAGTTCCATAAACATTATCCTCAATATTAGAAAACGTTAGAGGTAATGGATTTATTTGGTTGTTCAACTCAACTGATACTTCTACAACTGAATTTAAAGTAGGTTGAATTGCCCAAACAGTCTTTCTCTCAGGATTATAAATAATTCTTCCCGTACCAGAAGGCAAAGGTTGAGTATTCAATACCTGTTTTGTTTGAGAGTCTAATATAACTATTGTATTAAAAGCTTGAGAGGACATATAAACATCACCATCAAATTGATTAACAACCAAATAACCATAATTACTTAATAAAGTAGAATCAGCAGTTGTATCGGATAGGTCCAAATCATAATAATTAAAACTAGAGTCCGATATATTCATAAGACCCGAGATGTTATTAAAAATAATATCTCTAAATCCATATGTTGAAACATTAGTTATTGATTGAGTAACCCCATTGTCAATTTCCCAAAGTGTTCCTGATCCATAAACATAAACCGCTTCTTGAACTGGTTCGTAAAATATTGAGTTGGTTGCCCCGGGAACTCCATAAGCTGTCGAGAAAGATCGATTGACTCCATTAATTCTTATAACATGACCAGTACCAGCAAATGAAGTTATATACATATCTTGTTCAAAGTCATTAAATACCATAGCACCTCCAGAACAATCAAATCCACCATTTGGAATAACACCAGAAGGATTATTTGTTAAATTATCAGATGTCCAATATCGCGGAGTTCCATTGTTTTTAAATGTTAGATAAACATCTCCATTTACAGGATTTATTTCTATTTCTTGAGCAATATTTGAAAAAGTAATTCCAGTAATTAATAAGTTACTTGTTGGATCTACAACCCATAAATAACTTTCCGATAAGCAATAAAGATAACTATTTATTGGATTGAATTTCATTTCAATACTTTGAGTATTACCAGGTAGCAAAATACTAGTAATGTACTCACCTAAAAAAGCATCAATTACAACAACACCATCACCAAAACAATAAATTGAATTAGATAGTTGTATATACTCAATATCAACAAAGTTTCCTGATCCTGGATTCGAACTAAAGTTAAAAGTATTAACAGAATAAACGTTTGGATAGACTGTAAGTGAAAACATATTTGGATCAAACATAGTAGGATCAAAAGGTCCTCCGGTTCCACCAGTTGGAGGAACAATAATCGTGCAAGCAGTTTGACCAAATCCATTGTTAAATCCAAGTATAGCAAATGCTCCTGTATTACACTCAGGTCCGGTCAATCCCCAGAAAGGACCTTGATAACTTAAATTCATTGATGTTGGTTCAAGATTCTGTATAACGTAATCTTGATTAAGCCAAGGATAAAAAGTATTATTAATCGCAAAAGCCATTCCAGTTGCAAATCCTTCTTGTTCAAAGGATACTGTAGAAGATTGAGGAATAACTACTTCATTTGAAGCGACCAATACACCCTCGTTACCCAAAAGTCTTTTTGTGATTTTATAATCAACAATTCCTGGAATATTCAACTTACCAGTATTTATAGTATAGTCTAATCTAAAATCAGCATCTAATAAATCTAATCTTAATATTGTATTATAAGCCCCAGCTAAAACTCCAAATTCCAAAAGAGTCTCGGCATGTTCCTCAGCCCAGGCTGTTAGAGTAGCCGAGATATTAGGAACGGAATTAGTAGCAAAAATTGTTTGTACTCCATAATCCTCATCATTAATATTAATAGTTAAATAAGGTCCTAAATTTGTAAATAATATTTTTGAATGTTCAATATAATAAAAAGCTGTTGTTCCTACTTCTATTTCCTCGATAGTTATTGGAACATTTGGATATTGAGATTTAATTAGAATTGAGTTGTAAAATATTGACGTAGAGTTTCCAGTATATTGAAGATCCACAATTATACCTAATGAAAGTAGTCTAAAACTCCATCTTCTTAACCAACTTCTCAAAGTTCTATCAATAGTTCTCTCCATATCGATTGTAGAACCCGAAAAAACAAATGCTACTTCTTCATCATAGACCATTCCATTTATCAAAATCTTAATCCCAACCTCATCAATGTCGGTAAAAACAACATTATATCTAAAATTTTGAGAAAAATTGTAATTCAGTTCATAATCTAAAACTTCTTCTACTTCAACTAATCTTTCAATTGTTTGTCTTGTTTGACCGACTGAAAAAGTTGAACCTAACTGAGTGTGGTAAAAATTGACTTGCGTATATAAAGACGCATATTTTAAATCAGCTCTTAATTTATTATTCTCATAAAATAAATCAACATTAAAAAGATCTAAATCTGTTTTAAATTTTTGAGCCGCTGACGCCAATGTGACCTCATTTGAGACAGTAAAACCATAAGTGTAGTAAAATCTATCTGTAGTAAAATACAATTGAGCATCTAGCAAGTTTTCAACAAATGTAGGCTGTTCTACTTTGATATAATCAGGATTGGACCAATAAGTAGTATTTTCCGGATTAACAAAGTTAGTAGCTTCTGATAATCCAAAACTCTGTGTATAAGCTTGAATACACTGATAAATTCTATTGTTATAAATAACCTGAGACTGTAAAGCAAAGTAGGTAGCCTGAGTAATTTTATCAAACTCTGGTATTCCAGCTACAGTATAAAAGTTATTATTATTAAATGATCCAATAATTTTAAACTCTTTACCCGGCTTCATTGATTGTGGATAATTAAAATTGTCTATAATTTTGATTATTCCACCAGATTGTATTTCCATTTCTCCAGAATAAACTAGTGGAACATCGGTCTTTGTTATAACTTCAATTATTAAATCAGAGTTTTGCGGAAAAGCTGACTTATTCAAAATATATTCAAAGTGAGTAGCATCAGTCAAGTTGGGATTTTTTACAACTAAAATTTCATCATTTTTCTCACTACCTACAACATTTAATTTTTTACCAACATAATACTTTTGATGAAAATCTGGCTCATTCCAACTTGCTAATTTATTATTAAAATTAACAGCATAGTCATAAACACCAAAAGCATTAACTCCGGAAATACTATACAATGGAGTTAAATTGGGAGTTTGAGTTGAAAGAAGACCAGTATATATAGATTGATAAGTTGTTTCAAATGTTGCATTGTCCATCTGAGAAAGTATCATAATTGCTCCTGGTTTTGATCCTACAACAGTATAAATCTGATCAGTATTTGTAAATTCCGTAAATGATTCATTAAACCTAATAAAAGTACCAATTGGGAATTTTGCGTCAAAATTATCACCATAAATCCACTTAGTATAAAAAGTCGGATCGTTATTCACAGGCTCTATTGTAGTTATTGATTGAGTAGCCCATTTGGATCCATAAAAATGAAATCCATATTCGTTAAATAATTGAAATTTATTAGTTGTAAGCTGACCAGGCAGCTCAAAATCAAAAGAAGGAATATGCTCTAGAGTATATAAACCGACTGTTTTGTATGTATCGTTTGAGTTTTCGTGAAAAAGTATATCACCCTCAAATCTTTCTTCAACTTCATTATAGTTGAAATTCAGATAATCTCCTTCTTTGTTGAAAAAGTATAAATTTTTATGATTAGACATTAATTCTAATTGAGTTTTAACTATATATTAAAAACCTATTTCTCAATCGTCAAAATTAATATATAAGATATGAGTAAAATTTATAATTATGACGATTTTCTTAATGAAGAGTTTTTTAAAAAACTTTTTGGTAGAAATAAAAAGTCTGAAAAAAAATCCAATACTGATATATGCGTTGAGGAGATAATAAATTTTCTTGCAGAAAACGGAATTTACACATGGGATGATTTTCTTTATTCAAAAAAGACCGATAAGTATATTATAAACAAAATAATTGATGGTTCTGCTCAAAATATGAAGGACGTTGAGGAAATAAGATTCAGACTAAGAATCGAGTTATCAAGCAGACAACAACTAAAAGAATGGATGAAAGAATTAGAAGCTCAAGAAGAGTATGAGAAATGTGCTAAAATTTTAAAAGCAATAAATAATAAATAAAAATAAATCACAGATATGAAAATTAAAAAACTCTCTGAAAAGGATAAAAATAAAGACCAAGAGGCTTTATTCAACGTAAAGTCTTTAGAAAAAGATAAAGAAAACAGACCTTCTTTCAAAACTTCAGTTGAAGACCAAGAAAAAATTGAAAAAGAATTCAAAAAGAATTCTGATAAAGTTGAAAAGTTTGAATCTTTCATTGATATTCATATAGATAATATTGAAAATTTAGAAATTAAACACGATGAAGATAACTTTGATGCAGACTACGAAGAAAGTGAAACATCTGGTTGTGGATGTTGTAGTGACTGCACGGGAGAGGAAGGTTGTTATTGTGGATGTGATGACTGCAAATGTGATACTGATGAAAATGTTAAAAAAGCATCTGAATTTGTAAATGTTCTGTTTTCAGAGAGTTTAAAGTATCATTTAGAAAATAATAAACCAATAACTGAAAATATTTTCAGACCAGGCTCAGAAGCTTTCTATCAAGTTATTAAAGAGGCTCGCCAATTATTTGATGAAGGAAAAGTCAAATTATGTGAAATAGATAAAGAAATTTATGAATCAACAGAAATTGGTAAATTTGGTTACTTTAACGGAGAATTAGTTCCTTTGGATTTACCTATGGAAAATATAGAATTTGTTTCTGAAGCAGAATATAAAGGAAAAGAAGTGAAATTAAATCACCCAATGAGAAATAGCGGCGGTGGAAAAAAATACTATGTTTATGTTAAAAATCCAAAAACAGGAAATGTTAAAAAGATTTCTTTCGGTGATGTTCACGGTGGCTTAACAGCTAAAGTTAGTAATCCAGACGCTAGAAAGTCATTTGCGGCTCGTCATAAATGTTCAACTAAGAAAGATAAGACTAAAGCTGGATACTGGGCGTGTCGTCTGACGAAATACGGACATTTGTGGGGTGGTAAAACTTATCCTGGATTCTGGTAATTGATTTATGGAACTACCTTTCAAAGAAAATAAAATATCAGATAATACATTTATCAGAGTATTCAGTCAAAACACTGATTCTGGAGAGTTTATGTGGCACAGAGATTACGAAGATCGTATAATAGAGTCAATTGAAGATACAGATTGGAAAATACAAATAGATAACGAACTACCTAAATTAATAGAGGGAAAAGTATTTATACCAATGGGAGCTTATCATAGATTGATAAAAGGAACAGGTGATTTAAAGATTAAATTAGATAAACTCTACTAACTCTTTTGAGCAACTAATACATAATAATTTTCCTGATGATTAAATCGCTGTCTAATATATTTAGACAAGTCAGAGCATTTTTCATACTCTTCTAATTCCGCAAGTTTTGTAATAACTTTTTGTAGATATTTTTCTGAATAAATTTTAAAATCTACAGTGTAAGGTTTATTAGAAAGACATCTATCATAAACTTCGTATGGATCCATTTTAGTCGTTTTTTGAATTAAAATTTTCTTTGTAAATCTTTATAACTTCGTTATACTCGTTCAAAATTCCTTGTTTAAACTTTTCATTATCATATTTTTGTTTTAAAATATACTCTTTTACATAATCTTCATAATCCAATGCTATTGATATCTCAAAAGTCTCTTCATCAACTTCGATTGCCTCATTTAACTCATCATCATCTTCTAGATTTTTAGTAATGTCATCTATATATTCTACAGAAGCAAAGTTACTTTTTTCTAAAATAACTTCCAATTTTCTTCTTAGTTTTCTATTTGAAATTAAAAGATTGTTAGAAATAGCAATATCAATATAATCTTTAGAATCTTTAAGACTTTCTAATAATTGAACATCATCTTCACCAACAACTCTGACTTTTTTAAATACAGGTGATACTTTATTTGGAATAAATTCCTCTGTGTTATCTTCAGTATCAATTACAAAAATTCCTTTTTGGTCACCGTAGTCATTTCTATCCATTTGGAAAATCGAACCCACAAATGTAAAGTTTTTATTACGCTGGACAAGGTGTATATGCCCAGAATATACTCCTTTAAAAGCCGAAAAGTTTTCAATATCAATTTTATCAGAGTTTTTGTGAGCAACCGATGTTAAGTGCATTTTACAACCATTTAAATCAGAGTGACAAAAAAGATACTCACAATCTCTATTTTCATCTATGTATTTGGCCTGTTCTAATCTTTTCTCAATATAGGGCATCATAAGTATTTTTCTACCATTATATTCAATCTTAGTAACTTTATCGTAAATTGTTACATCAGGAATATATCTAAATGGTCTGATTGAGTTTATTTCAGAAGCAGATTTTGACCAAAGGTCATGATTTCCTATTATAATATGGGTAGGTGCGATTTTACATAGCTCCTCAACCACATCCATTCCATAGTTTAATAAATTGATTGGAATAACATTTCTATTATCAAATAAGTCACCTAAATGAACAATAATATCACCTGGTTGAACTCTTTTTTTAAGAGTTGGAATTAGAAATTCTGTAAAATACTCCTGATGAACTTTATACCACTTATCGACAGAATTTGGATATCCAAGTCCAATATGTGAATCACCTATAAGGTAAATTTTAGACATAAATTAAAACATTTTTTGTTACTATATATAGTCTAAAATCAAAAATAGTTGTATTATTTACTCTATGAATCTTTTCTTCTGGCTTCTCTAGCACATTTCTCACATCCTCTACCAGAATAAAGGTGAGCATCCGGAGTCTGCTCAAATACTCCATGAACTGGACATATTATCTTTACTTTAGTTCTGCAATTCTCATATAGAACTAAATCATATACATACTTATTATTGTGTTTGATTATGGACTTTAAAATAAATTGCCTACTTTTTAAACTTTTTCTATTTAACACCTTCAACTCTTTTGATATAGCCATTTCTTTTGATTTGCAATTTTTATTACAGAATCTTCTATCAGGTCTTCCGTATTTTATTGGTCTTCCGCAATATCTATAGTTACAGTTCATAATTATATCTATTAAATCTAAAAAGTGGAAAAGGCAATTTTTACAACATATTTGTTTCAAAAAGACTTAGAGACAAAAACGAGAAAAATATATAATATACAAAAAAATAATAAAAAACATGGGATTACCACATTTTACTCAAGTAATTAACACAGGAACACCAGGGGGACCTGGAACATTACCTGATGAGGTTGTATACTTAAACCTGTTTGAGATAAACTTTATCTTACCAGTTATACTTCAAGCTCAAGGTAGAGATCCACTTTTATTGCTTCAAAACGCAACTAAAATAGACTTAAACTTAACTGAATTTGGAGTTACAGCAAAACCACAAAGATTCAAGTATTCAACTAGAATGTTTATGACTCCTCCGGATAAAACAGACATTGCTTTTTCAATTCCATTCCAAGTGAATGTGAATCAAGCAGGTTCTATGGAAACTTGGAATACTTTAAAAGCTTGGTACGATTTAGTGTTCAACTCTCAAAACGGAGCTCTTCACTATAAATCTGATATCATCGGAACAATTATTGTAAATCAACACGATAAGAAAGGTGTTGTATTAAGAAGAGTAACTTTTCAAAACGTTCAATTAACCAAAATAAGTGGATTTTCACTTGACTGGGGTTCTAACAACATTCAAGAAAACGTTTCAGCTGATTTCGTAGCTGATTACTTCATCGATGAGTACATTGATGCTCAGTTTCAGATTAATCCACCAATCGTTAGTGGTTATTAATATTAAACTACTTAAAACAAAAAAACCCACCAAATTTTGGTGGGTTTTTTATTTCTACAGTTTTAGAACTTTGGCATACTGAAATTTGGCGCACTAAAGTTTCCAGCTCCCTTCATCATTGAAGATGTGTCAGGCATTGACTTTGAATGATCATCTTCTTGTTTCTTCTTCTCTTTTTCTTCCTCTTCAATTAATTCATTAACGAGTTTGATGTTTTCTTCAAACATCCAGAATGGCCAACCATCAATTGCCCATTCTTGAAGATGAAAATGTTTTTGAAGCTGTAATTTATTCTTTAATATATGCTTCAAAGGCATCTGAAACAACGAAAATGCCTGAGGCTCCGTTGGGAAATTGCATATCAGTGCGGACCTCCGCACCGCACTCACAAGTTTTTTTCAAATCTTTGATACCAAAAGTCATCTTTGTAACAGCAGCATTCAAAAATTGGAAAGAGATATCATCCATTTCTTCAAACTCTTTTAATTTAGCTTTGATACCGTCGTATGTTATTGCAGTTCTACCTGGTAACATAAATGGAATAATCTTTAAGAAAGAAAGATTTGGTGTTCTTTTTTCATTATTTTCTTTGACAATATAGTCGGTAAATGCTTTTTGTAATCCAATATTTGGAGGAGTTAATTCAAAGTTTTTACCATTGACCGTTTTGAAATTAAAAGTTCTTGAAGACAAACTAAAATATTTTTGTAACTTCTCATCGATATCATAATAGTCAAAGTGATTTCTGTTTAATTCTATTTTTTGCTCAGCACCACAAGCACCACAATTTAGCGTAACAGCTAAAGAGTTTCCTTGTTGAAAAGTAAGCTCTCTAATTAAAAATATTAAATATAACCTGTCCTGGTCTTTAACCTCAAGAAATGATCCAACTTTACCATCAGGGTATTTAATCCTAACACACGCTTGAAGCATATCATTCATTTTTTCAACTATATCGTAGAAGTTTTCATCATCAACCATAGAATAAGCTTGTATTTCTTTCACTTGAGCTGGTCTTACCATAAAGAGTGTTCCGGTTGGATAAAATTGACCACAAGGTAGTTGATTTACATCCATATTAAAGAATTGTAAATCTGTAGTTCTTGAAGCATCTACTTGTTGAATAAATGGAATCTCCCCATCAGCAATTTTTTTACCAGTTTCTAACTCACTTAAATGTTTTTTTAAGTAGTCTTCTTCTGACATTTCTTGTTTTTTATTATCTGACATATTATTAAATATTTTTTTTTATATATTCGAGAGTTTATCTCCTCTATTATAATTAATAATTTCAAATAAGTTTATATTATAAATAAAAAAACCTCCAATTATAATTGGAGGTTTTAGATTGTTTAATTATTCTTATCTTAAGAGTTGATGAAACCACCAGCACTGATAGCACCTGTTCTAAGAATCGTAATGTTATTAACAATAACACCCATTCCTTTGATTGGTTCAACATAAGTATCAAGAACACCGATTTGATTATCAATGATTTCTGGAGTGTTATTTTCATCATCCATTTTATTGAAATAGTTATATAAACCATTTTTACCAACATATGTTTCACAAATAACGTCAGCTCTTAACTTAATTTCAGCTCTGATATCTGGTGTATTAAATTTCCACTGGAAGTCCAATAACATTCTCGATAACTCTCTCTCAAGTTCAATCAATACCTCTCTTACGTGAATGTAAGAAAGAGCTGACTTATAAAGAGTCTGAGCCGTATTTTCAGTCTCAATTACAAAACCTCTATTTCTTTTGAATACCAAAGGATTCATTTGAGCTATGTTAAGGTTTTCAATATCACTTGGAGTTAAATCTTGTTCCAAACTATTGATGTTTGTAATTCTACCATTAGTAACACCCGCAGCTATCGTCCAAGGAGTAACATTTCCTACATTAGAGATATGTTTTCTCATATATGTAGTTGCTACGAATGGAGCTGGTGGATGATCTAAAGGTCTTCCATTATCATTTATATTTACATAAGGGAAGAAGTATCCTACACAAGTTGTTCCTCCTCCTTCACCAAATGAGTAAAGGAATGCTGGATTACTCTCAGGATCACCTCCTGAAGCAATAAACGCAGTTTGTAAAACTCCTTCATTATTAACAAAAGAAGGCGAAGATGAATTTTTGAAAGATCTAGCAGACGGCATGTTAATGAAACCGAATGAGTCTAATCTATCTCCACAAATATCCATCAATTGTTGCTTACTTCTTTCAGTAAGACCCAATCCAAATGAGTCAATTAAATATCTAAAGTCAATTGCTTCTTTATTAGTTGTTGCTTTAAATAAAGGTGTTCCTTTAGCAACTAAGTTTAAGATAGCATTTTGCTTAGATTCTGTACCATCAGGAAGTGAAGCATTTCTGATTCTAAATCCTTTAAGAGAGATTGCCTTATATGTAGTAGCATATTGATCGATTGTTACAAATCTTGTAGTTTGTAAGTCACCACCAAAGTTTCTTATAGCAATTCTTGAGTCACAAGTAACCTCAACAAGTGATGGATCTCCACTATATTGTCTTTTAGAAAGAACTCTAGTTATTTTTCTTGGATATTCACCAACTTGTAAAAGTGATGTATCATAGAAAGCCTCTAAGAAATCACCAACTTTAATTTCTGTATATCTAGCACCATCAATTAAAATCTTATTAGGTGTTTGAACATAACCAGATGGAACCTCAAGTTCAATAGTCTGAGTAAAGTTTGACTTATCAGATTGAACATAGAAAGTATTATTTGCTTCAGGATCAACATCAATATCACTATCAAGTAAAGAGTCTTTAAACTCAACCGAAAGTACTCCATTTCCATCTAAGAACATTCTTAAATAATGTCTTCCTAAATAGTCATAAATAAGACTAACATCAAATAGTTCTTCATATTCAACTTCTTCATTAACTTGATAAGCGAAGAAGTTAGAAGCTGTATAACCAAGAGCCGCTGCTAACTGAGCTGGAGTTTGACCAGCATTTACAGAGTTTGATACTATTGTAAATGATCCTTTATTTTTAGAAGCTGAAGGGAACATTAGTTGTTCAAAAGTTGCTAAGTTAGTCTCAGTTTCAAAGCTAGGAGCATTGAAGATAATATAATCATAACCAGCGTATGAAGACGTAGGTGATCCAAGAGGAGCAGATTCTCCATCCACAAATACCACATCAACTGTTCCACCTGTAGAAGCATACGCGTTAGCAAATCCACCATCCATAGCCGAAGCATCAAGATATAGTCTGTTAGCGTAGAAGAAGTCTTTTGTATTGATTTGACCATCAAAATATCTTTGATAGAATTTAGAGTATTTTGCAACAACTCCCAATTCATTTAAGCTTGTTCCAGCAACTTCATCCTTAGTGATTACGCCATCAAATCCAAGTAAGAATTCGTTATCTTCAGTATAAAGAATAAACATACCACCTAATACATTAGAAAGTTCGGCTTGTGAAAGACCAGTTGTTAAAATAAACGACTTATTTTGAGTTGTTGAATTAACAATATTTGAAATAGTCACATTCGACATACTATATTTCACATCAGTATCAGTTGGTCCAAGTAAAAGAGTCATTTTATCTTTTCCTGGGCTATCAATAATATTTGTTAATCTGTTAAATAGTTTAAATCTTCTGTATTGATCGTAGTTAGATGGACTAGCGATTGCCGCTGTATCATTAAATGTAATTTTAATTTTACCAGTAGTTGGGTCTTCTAATGAGATATAATAGTCGTCACCAGATTGAGTACCAAATTGATAATCAATAAATCCTTGTGTTCCAACATTAACATTTATAAAGTTAGATACAAGTGAACCTAAATTGACAAATTGATTAGCATTTACATCAACATCAATATATCCTAATACGATATCTGTTGTAGCGACACTTGGATTAACACCTTCTGTCAAGCTATTAATAACTGAGATTTCACCAGTATTATCAATAACAAATACTGAACGGTATGTCGCAGTAGTTGTAGAGTAAGGATAATCAGAAGCACTTATATTAAGTGTAACTGAACCAGATGATGTTCCTTGAACAGGAATATAAGTCTCTCCAATAACAACATAAGAATCAGATATCAAATCATAATCAACACTAATAGATTGAGTTGAAGATGTGATAGGAGAAGTCGGTCTTGTAACACCATACACCGAATATTCAGCAAACCAAGCAGTTCTCTCATCAGCATTTACCACAACACCCGAAGGCTTAACACCACCAGAAACGTTTCCACCAAATGCATGAGGATCTTGATTAATATATCCATATCCGGACCAAGTACCACCCAACATAGCAGTTACGTTACCAGGTAAGTCTAATGGAGTATTAGTAATCATCACAGATTCAGTGATGGTTTCTTTATAAGAAAGGAAATTAACATCCATATCTTCAGCTCCAACTAAAGTATTACCTAATAAGTCAAGTAATCCTGTGTAATAGTCTTTTTCAACTAAATCATTGTTAAATGCACAGAACACACCAGTTCTATCAGTATCTCTGTTAATTGTAGTTTCAATAAATATATTTCTTCCGTTTAAATCTCTAAAATATGGTATTAATGACAATCCTTCATAATAAGCAAGTGTAGTGATATTTCTATCATTGGCGAAGTTTCTAACTTCACTCTTTCTCAAACCAGAAGCATTAAAGTAAGCACTCCATCTGTTATCAACAGCAAGTTCTTGATAATTTGACCAATCACCAGCTACAATAACAACATCCACTAAGTAATCAGACGCATAATCATTAGGATTGACATAAGCTGGCATTCTTTCAATTGATCCGTACCACTCTAACATAGTTCTATCAAAACCAGTTAATGTAGATTTGAAAGTAAATATAGTTACATATCTATCTGATAAGTTAGTTAGACTTAATGCTCTCTCTGAGTAACCTAAGTTATTTTTTGTAAGATTAATAAATGACTCAGTGTCTCTTTTCCAGAAACCAGTAGTATCAAAAAATCTTCTATATGGACCTTCTCTTTCAATGTCGTTGTTATATCCAGAAGAAGATGATAATGATTGATATTCAATCACATCTAAAGTATCGTCTGTTAATAACAAGTTCATTGCAAAAACAGGAGCTGTTTCAAGCATTTTTGCAACTGTTCTGTGAAAGAATGATCCTTTTCTCTCAAGAGATCTATCTAATTGACCAAAAATAGACTCAAAATCACCAGTAGTAGTGACTCTGATTGGAGTATTAACTGGTCCTTTTTTAGAAACCCCAATAATTAAATTTGTGATTCCTTCTACCACAGGACTAGTTATGACTGATTTGTCAAATTCCTCGATGAAGATTCCTGGTCTCTTGTATTTTCCAATTTGAATTGCCATATTGTTATTTTAATTTTTTATAATTTTTATAGTATATATAAAGTTGAAAAAATGATATTTTTTCTATTTTTGGTCTTCTTGTTTAATATTCTGTGTATTTTTAGTAATTTCTTTCTTTAAATCTTCCATTTTTTTAGTATGTTTAGTTTTAAAGTCTTGTAACTCTTTCATCTTATTGGCTATTTTAGCATCGTAACTACCCATTCTCGACTTAATATCATTCAATTTAAATGATATACGTTGTTTAATATCAGACCCCTGCGCTAAAGACATTTCACTATTAAAATCATCTAATTTAATTTTATCATCTGTTTTATTTTTTTGAATATCAAATATTTCTTTTTGAAGTCTTAATAATTTTGTAAGTTCCGATAAAAACGGATTTTTATCCTTTTCTTCACCTAATATCTTTTTTAAACCTTCTTCAATTTCTAAATTATTAGAAGTGCTACTATAGAGAGATTCAATTTTAGACTTTTTTTGATTATATTCTAATAAATTTTGTGACACATCATTTGTCTGTTCCTTTGCAAGTTTAACATCAGGTTTATCAGTGTCTTTAATTTCAATATCTTCAAAGTATTTTAAGTATTTCATTTTGATTTTGAAATATTTTCATCAGATTTTAGACTTTCTAAAATATTTTTAAAACCAGAGGTTTGGTCAATGGCAACTCTCAATTTAGCCATATCCGTATTTTTGTAAAGAGTATATGTTTCTTTATCTTTCTCTCCACTCTGTTTAGATAAAAAGTGAATATCTTTAACTGAAATTGTTTTTCCTTTTTCATCATTTTTTCCCTTTGAATCAATAGCGTTAATTTCAAATTTTTCTTTTCTTTTAAGTATAAAATCTATTAAATCTTGTTTTTTAATTTTTGTCCCAAATATTCCAAAGGATTCTTTTTCTAATTTGACCTGGGCTCCATTTTTAATGGAATCTTCTCTACTCACAGTAGGTGATCCTCCCTTAATTTGAGACTTTAAATAAGCATTGTGATAGTAAAAAGTTCTTGAATAAGTCAGATAATAGAAATCTTTTTGAAAATCTTGAATATTAAAATAAAATCTAACATCTTCTCCCTTTTCGTTGGTTGCCTTTATCTGAAAAGACATTCCATCAAATTTACCAGAATTCAATTCATCTTTGACTTCCTCTCTTCTAACAAAAACATACTTCAATTCTTCAATAGCATCAGCAATAGGACCAATATCTTCAGTATCTGGATTTCCAGTTCTTGGATCTTTATCACTAACACTCTCATCTTTGATATCAACGTCATCAGTCACTTCACCAAAATATTTGTTAAGGTATTTCTTTTGAGTTCCCGCAGTACTACCGGAATCACTAGATTTATATAATTCTTCACCATCTAATAAGTCTAAAATCATCTGTCTAAGAATAGCACCAGCGTTATCTTTAACTCTATCACCATTTCTTATTGATGTGCCTTTATCAAATACCTCTTCATATTCTTTGAAAACATCAAATACATAATTTTCCCACTTATTAAATAGTCTATTATTTCTATAAGGACCATCTCCTTTTCCCGACATTTCACCAGATGTGTTACCAAAGGCGGTCCATTGATTCATAGTAATGGCATTTAATTTACCATCTGTTCTTCCTGAAAAAGGTATAGCATTTTTAGTATGTATTTTATAAGCTCTATTAAATATTCTAAAGATTTCAATAATAGGTCCGATTCCTTGAATAACTATTCGACCTTCATTATCTTTTTTATACTCTTTAACTTTCTCTTCAACTTCATCTACATCATCTTGTGAAATTGCCCAATATTTTAAGTCAAAGTTCTTATTGTAATATTCTCTAATTTGGTCAGATACAGACTTTTTAGTTTCACCTTCACCCTCACCTTCTTCAGCTTCATTTATTTTACGAATAAATGAATCATATTTTAGAAGAACTTTTTCATTTTTCTTTACTTCTTCACCTTCTTCTTTCTTAGGCTCTATTTTCTTAATTTGAGATTTTGTAAGAACTTTCATCGCCTCAACATATTCCTTAAGTGGTTTTCCTAAATCACCTAAACCACCGTAAAGATTTTCACCATCAAATTGCATCGCTCTTTTAGTAAAGATTGCAATTTTTTGAGACACGTTTATAGTAGTTCCAGTATTATCTAAAACTTCTAGACTCTCTTTATACAGTGGATCTTGAGCCGCATTTAATGTATTCTTTTTATCACCAACTAAAAATCGATTAACTTCAAAGAAAAGACTATAAATAACTCTTTTTGCACGAGCTGTAACTTTTTTATCTTTAACAACAGCTTGTGATGTAACCGCATTTAAGAAATCAGTTGTCACCGAAATGTCTTTATCTTTAGACTCTAAAAATTCACAAGACTTTTTAAGTTTAGCAAAGGCCTGAGTTAGAAAATCTTCACCGGTTTTGATATTGGCTCTTTCCTGACCACCACCAGCGCCTATTGGCGTTTTACTACCTTCTTTATTACTACCACCTAAAGCATCTTCGAATAAGAACATAAAGTCCTCCATTACAAGTACTATTTCAGCTGGTAGCGTTTGAGTATTTTTGTCTTTTCCTGGCTCAAAAAACTCAGCGAATTTCTTTTTTTCACCTTTATGTGTTACAATTTGATTCTTTGCCAAGATATCTTTTTCTTTTAACTTGAATTTATTTGTTTGTAAATCTGTTGCTATTTTAGTCAATGTATCACCTTGTTTTGTAACATATGTATGTTTTTTCGAATCAGCTTGAGGTTTTGCATTTATTGTAACTTTTTTATAATAAGCCAAAATAAGAGCAAGTGACTTTAATGATTTAATCATTGTTGTGTAAATAGGTTTTCCATCAGAACCGGTCTGACCATCAGCTGACTGAGAATCTTCTCCTTGACCATCACCTTCTCCTTCTTCACCCTCACTGAGTTCTTCTTCTCTTGATCTCCCACCTTCATCATCTTTGAATTGGTCAAGCCATTTTCTAAATTCTTCTAATTTATCCAACAACTCTTCTTTTACATCTTGACTTTCTTCATCAACCTGAATTGCATCTATCTCGAAAATTGTTTCATCACAGATATTTTTAATATCACCAACTCTAAGACCATCTTCGACTGCTTGAGTCAAAGCTCTCAGAAGAGTTGCTATTTTCATTCTAGATATTCTAGAACCTGTTTCAGAATCTTCATTTGAAATTTCTTCAATAGATGTTTGCATTATATAATTGAAATGATTCTTCAATCTTCTACCTTGAATATCTATTCTAAGAGCGTTTGCATTTTCTTGAACTTTTCTTAATGTGGAGTTTATAAGTCTTCCCAATAAAGAGTCTCCCCAGTTAATCTCGTTACCTAATGGCCCAGTATTTGGACTACTTTCATAAACTTTCTGCAAATTTTTATAAAAGAGTTCTTCTTGTTGTTTTTCTCTAATCTGAGACCTTTTTTGTAAGTAATTATCTTTGTGATTTAAATACTTCATGTTAAAGTAAAATATATTTTTTCTATATATTAAGATTAAATTGCTCAATTTTTACTTTATTTAATAAATAAATTTGTCACTTCTAATTTTTTTATTATATTTGTATAAATAATCACTACAAAAAACAAAAAAATGAAAAACATCATCTGCGTTGATTTAACTAAATACAATCAGTCACAATTGTCAAAAATATCAGACATTATCGGTATAGTAGATGGGTCTCTTCAATCTTCAAAAAAAGAAGGTGTTAAGAAAGTTTTTTTCGATAAAGAAAAAAACTTATTCATCGGTGAAATAATTAAAGAAACATCTAATTACCTATATTCTTACAAAGGTCTTATACTCACAACAGAATATTCTTATCTTTCAAAAAAAGAAAAAGAAAATCTTATCAAAATGTCAGGAACTAATTTTGATAGTAAAAACTCAGTTGTCAAAGTTCAAAACACTAAATCCGAATCAACGATTTCTGTAAAACTTGAGGTAGATGCTATTTTAGAAAAAATATTCAATTTTGGAATTAATTCTTTGACAAAATCTGAAAAAGAGTTTTTGGACAAAGAGTCTCAGAAATAATGTAAAAAACCGACAAAATTTGTCGGTTTTATTTTTTTAAAATTATTTTTTTTGAAATTTTATTAAATTTTTTAAAAAATCCGCCTTTTCAAATATTAATGAAAAAAAGTTCTAATATATAACCATGTAAATTGAACTTTTTTAAAGATGGAAATTTTAGAACTTAAGTATAATGATAGAATTTATACTAACAAACGTGACATAATCAATACACTTAAATCAAATGAATTTTATTGGTTAATTGACTCAGAGATTGCAGATGCTGTCATTGAGATAAAAAATAATACACTTATATGGCATGATGGTATATTTATGACTGGAGACTGGCACTATGGAATATTCAAAAATGGTGAATTTTACGGTAACTGGGAAAACGGAATATGGGAAAGCGGTTTATTTAAAGGCAATTGGAAAAGCGGATTAAAATAAAAAATAATCACACTACTATGAAAAAGAGAAAACTTTTAATTGATTCAGAAATATCTGAATCTATTTTTAAAGATGAAAAAACAAAAATAAATAAAATAGACGGAGAGTGGTATTTTGAAATTGGAAGAGAAGTTACATCAGACTTAGCAGAAGCAGTAACTTTAATGATGAGACTTTATGATTCTAAAGATGAAATTTGGAATTTGGAAATTAAAACAAAGTCAGAATCTATTACACCAGAAAAATGTTTATTCTGGCTTACTGGTGGTAAAAATGAATGGTCGTCTTGTGAAAATTACATCATTAATTGGTCAAAGTGTCATTTAGATTTTCAGGAAGAATTTGGAATATTGATTATAAATATTGTAAAAAGGTCAAAAAATTTAGGTGATATTAGAAAACATTTTTTAAAATATTTGAACTTAGCCATTCTATACGATTTTGCATTAAGTAAAGGATTTATCAACTAACTTTTAAAACCCATCAATTTGATGGGTTTTGTTTTTTATATATAGTCTATGGAAGAATTTGAAAAAATTTGTAAGAATCCCTGGTGTAAAGGATTGTTTAGATACAATGAAACTCATTTTATAAAAAAAGAAGACGGTACCTTAGAACATCCAAAAACTTGTCATAAATGTAATAGCTTTTCAAATGATTTAAGTGGTGGTGTTGAATGGAACGACAAAACTTATGAAGAAAGAGAAGACGAATGTTTTTATCCAGGATCTTCAATTTATTCATATAAATATAAAATTACTCAATATAGACAATGACAGCTCATTTTTTTGATATCAATTCAGTTATTCAATCACATGCTGAGGTTTGGATTGTTTCGAAATCCGAGCCTAATAAACCAATACTTAAAGTTTCTCAGTCAGATTTTAATTTGATTAAGAAAGGAATATTCAAAAAACACGAACAACAAATAAAAATAAATGGTCAAAGTTATTGGATAGACGAACAAACTATGAATAAATTAAAAATTAGATGTAAAAATCTAAAAGTTAATATAAATAACCTTCACTTTTCAATGCAAGAATTTATGAATCCAGAATTAATCAGTAACATTAACTTTAAAATCTGGAATGAACACTTTATTCATTTAAGAAACTCACAAGATGATATTTATATAATCTGCTCTAAAAACAACAAAAGAAACTATGAGTCACTAATTGACAAATTAGAGGAAGATATGAGAAATATCGGAATACAAATAAAAGACTATTATTTTATTTCAGAGACTTTTTATAATAGAGATCAGGACGATATATCTCATAAAAAATGTAGGCTTATATTACAACACATCGTTGGATTGAAAACAGATATCGATAAATTTACAGAAGAAGAAATTACCAAATACGATAAAATAATATTTTATGATGACGAAATTGAGTCAATTGATTTAATCAATAACTCAAATACTTTATTAAAATTTCTTTATGGTAATTCAGAAAAAAATGTTCAAAGTAATATCAAAGAAATTCTAAAATCTTATCCAGTAGTTGAGACAAATCTTGTTACATTCAATAAAGTAAATATATTTGTAAAAAAGGAAATAAAAATTGAATTAGATAAAATTTTTAAGACTTTTGAAAGTTTTAGTCTTTTTTACCAGAATCTTTATTTAACATCGCGGTCTTAATAAGTTCATTTAGTTTTCTATTATCCATAATCTCACCATCAGTATTTGTACTCTCAGACAACTCTTCGTTGTTTTTTATATCTGGATTTTCAATTTCATTGAATCCCATATCCTTTCTCAATGTTTTCCAAAACTTTTCAAAATCAGTTCTTTGACCCATTAAAAATTTAGAGTTCTCTCTTATTTGACCAATAGTCTGATTAACTACTTCATGCATTCTAGCAGAATTATCACCATTATCAACTTGTCTTAATTGAGAAAGGAAGTTTTTTCTAGTCATTTTTTGTAGAAAAAGACCTTCAGCATAAACCATAGCATCCTCTTTCATTTTGTTTTTGATGTAAGGGTGTTCTTTTAATTGAGGAATATCACTTAAATAAAGATCAACTAAAGACTCTAATACATCCATAGATTGTTGTGATGAAACTGTTAAGTCTGAATCATAGTCATATATTTCAATTTCACCTAAATCAGGTAAATCTTCTGGCTTAGCTAAGTGTTTTGATATATCAAAATCACCACCCTCTGACTGAATCTGTTCAAATTCATCTTTCAATCTATTTCTTTCGTTTTCTGATTTCGACATAGAAGCGGTTTTTTACGATATATATAATAAAACGGTCTTTCCGTATGACTAATATTAGAGAAGAAAAAGAAAAACAGATGATATTTACTACCAAATTGGTAGATGAATCAACTGATAAGATAAATGACGGTGTTGTTTTAAAACGATATCAAAATCCATGGCTAAAAAGTGAAGTAGGTCTAAGAAGATCGGGAGTAACTTTCAGAATGACTCCCGATGAACAACAAGAGTATGTAAGATGTGCAATAGATGTTCATTACTTTGTTGAAAAATATTGTAAAGTTAAAAGAGAAGATGGTTCAATTGGAAATATTTTCCTAAGAGATTATCAGAAAGATATATTAGATAACTTTGTAAATAGTAGATTTAATATACTTATGGCCTCTCGACAAGTAGGAAAAACAGTCTCTTCTTCAATTTTTATGTTACATAAAATTCTTTTTGATAATGATAAAAACATAATGATTGTTGCAAACAAAGGAGATACAGCTGTAGAAATCGTCGATAAAATAAAATCAATTTATACATTGCTTCCATTCTTCTTAAAACCAGGTATAAAAACTTGGAATCAAAAGTCACTAACATTTGAGAATGGATGTAGAATAAAAACATCAGCTAGAACAAAAACTCCAGCAATCGGTTTCACCATTGACGTTCTTTATTTAGATGAGTTTGCTCATATTCCTTCGAATATCATCGAACCATATTATACCGCTGCTTTCCCAACTACAGCTGCTGTACAAAACTCAAAAATTATAATTACTTCCACTCCTAATGGTATGAATCTATTTCATAAACTTTTAACAGACGCTGAAAGACCAGAGGGAGATCCATTAAGGAATAACTATAAAGCAATGAGAGTCTATTGGTATCAAGTACCTGGTAGATTTGTAACATATTTAAGACTAAACTCACATAAGCTATATGAACATGGATTAACAAAAGAGGAGATTTTTGAAATTTGCAGAGAAAGATGGGAAAATAAAACAAAAATTGAAATAGGATATAACTCTGACTTACAAAAAGATGTAATTCATATCTATAATAATGAAAATTGCTCTGATGAAGATGTCAAATCAATGACATTTATAGATAACAAAGGATTTGAAGTTCCTATTAGATTTTTAGCGGAAGTGACCACTTGGAAAGAAGAAGCAATAAAAGACATTGGAGGAGAAGACGCATTTAATCAAGAATACGGTCTAAGGTTTATAAATGCTTCAAAATCACTATTAAATGAAGGAATAATAGATGAGCTACTTAGAAACAAAAAGAACTATGAATTTGAAGAAATTTACGAATTTGATAAAAAAATAAAATTTAGTTATAGAGATTTGAAATGGGTAGATGATGATAATATATTCTTACCAGTAAGAAGAAAAGAATATAAAATAGTTATATCAGTGGATATATCCGAAGGTTTAGGTCAAGACTACTCAGTGATAAATATTTTTAAAATAAGCGAAAAGACTAAAGAAACAATAGAATCTCAAAAAGATTCTTATAAATCCATAGTTGATTTCTTTAGACTTGAACAAGTAGGAATTTTCAGAAGCAATCTAGTATCAGTAAAACAATTATCCGAGTTCTTATACATTTTGGCATTTGAATATCTAAATCCTGAAAATGTAAAAATAGTTCTTGAATTAAATAACTATGGAAACACCCTTTTAGCTGAAATGCCTCACGTTTTTGATGGAAATAATAACTACGGATCATCTATCTTTGTAAGATATAAACATAGAGCGGATTCGACAGAAGAAAAAATTGGACTCAAAGTTGGTGAAAATAAGAATCTTTTGGTGAAAGATTACCAAGATTTAATGTATGCTAAATCATTTGCTATCAATAACGAGGATACTATAAGAGAAATTACAACATTTGTTAAACACATAACAACAGCTGGTAACGTGAGATACGCAGCAGACGTTGGACATGATGATACAGTAATGACTATAGTAAATGCTACTACAGTTTTTCAAAAAAATGAGTTTAAGGAAATGGTTGAAGAATATTCTAACAAACAATTAGATAAAGAAATGCTATCATATATTAAAGAATGTATGAATAGACTTGACTATGTTGAGGGTGTTGATTACGGACAAGTATTGAGAATTAGAAGACAAAATCAAAATCAAAGAAATATGAACAAAAACTCAGGAATTAACTGGTTTGGTAAAAATTAACCATTTTCTTCCATTGTTACAGACAATCCAGAATTTTGTAATTTTTCTTTCATAGAAGAAATTGTATCAAAATCTCCGTATTTTACATCACATTTTCCTTTAAAATGGACAATATGAGCACATTGATTTGCTTGCTCAAATTCGTGACCACAGTATTTCATAAGACAATTGATTACATGATCAAACGTATTATGATCATCATTATGAAGGTCTAATCGATAAGGTTTAGAAAGTAATTCTTTTACTTTACTTTGTGTTTTCTTTTTTGTAATTGTTGCCATATAAGTAATATTATTTTATGAGTTAAAAGTTTTAGCTGTTTTATTTACAACATCTACTATTGTAACCACACACATCTGTGTTTTAGCCCATTCTTCAAAATGAGGTAGATGTTCCAATCTATCATCATACATAACAAAATGACGACAACCTGTTTTTGATATCATTTTTTCAAAAAGAGTAGTTTTAAATTTAAAAGTATCACCTCCCCAATTAAGATATAATTCATCAAATTGAAAATTGTAGTATTCTAATATTTTAGAAACAGCGTCTCTCATTCCCGTAACCGTATCCAATCTACCGGTTGCTAATATTAAGTAACCACTTGGATCATTTTTTGCATCTACATATTTTTTATAAACCCATTCGTTTTTTGGTGTATCAAAAATAGAAATATCTAAAGTTTCTACTTTAGACCACCATCCTCTATGAGGCCAGACACTGCCAGTTTTTTCTTGCCATATTTGCTTCCCCGGTTCAGGTAACATAGTATGTATTAATGTTTCATCAAAGTCGAATGAGTATAAAGTATTATACATAAAATTTATTTATTTTTTCACAAATATATATAAATTATTTAAAAGTAGAAACAGAAGAATAAAAAATTATATATAATTTAATTATGAAAATACAACTTGACTTTAAATCGATTTTAATTTTGGTGTTTTTAGGAATATCAATTTTGTTTTTCTCAATGTGGTTTCTAAAAGGAACTGGTTATAAAAAAGAATTTAAGAAACTAGAATTAGAATTTCAAAAATTACAAAAAACAAGAGATTCATTAGAAGCAGTCAATATAAAATTAAAAATTGACTTTGAAAAAATTCAACAGAAAATTGATGAAAGAAATTTAGAAATTAAAAAGGTAGAATATGAATTAGTAAAAGTTAAAAAAGATCTTAATTCATCCAATAATCAATTACAAAAAAATAAAAAAGATTTAGAAGAGACTAGAAAAAAAATAGAAAAACTTAAAAAAGATCCAATAAAGAGAGAAGGCGAAGACCTTATAAATTCTCTTAAAGAAAAATTAAAATAAAAATGAAAAATATATTAATAACTTCAATATTCTTAATTTTATCAACTATTTGTTTCTCTCAAGACTATCCTAGAATTGAAACTGATTCAAACGGAATAAAATTGGTAGTAATGACTTATGAACAAGCTCAAAAAATTGATAACGCATTTGAATTAGTCACTCTATTAGAAAAGGCAGGAGCTGAATGTGATAGTCTTACTCTATCTTATGTAAAAGTTATAGACGGTCTAAAAAGACAAGTTTCTCTTTTAGAATTAGATTTAAGTTTATATAAAGGACAAGTAATAGACAAAGATAGACAATTATCAAATATTCAAAAACAATTAAATAATTGCGAAACTAATAAAGCAGCATGTGATTCTCAAATTTCTATAAGAGATAGTCAAATTAATTTACTCAATGATGAAATTAAGACTTTGAAAACAAAGAGAAATATTGCATATGGTGTAGGGATTGGAGGAGTTATCGGAGGCATTCTACTTGTTTTATTTATTCATTAAAATTGAAAAAAAATTGGTTTTTTTAATTAATATATACATTATAAAAAATATAGCTATAAAATGAAGCACATTAGAACATTTGAAAGTTATCGTATAAGAAAAAACAGAGAAGAGATTATTAAAGAATCTGTTCTTCAAGTAAACGATATCTATAAAGTTAAGACTATGATTGATATTCCACAATCATTAATCAATGCTTATGTTAAAAAAGTAAAAGATACTACAGGTAAAAACTTGAGACAATTTTTTGGAGATGTTGATATCGCTGAAGAAATTGTTAAGTATATAAACTTGAATAATCTTGATGTTGAAAAACTACCAGGAAATGCTCTCATGGGTGGGGCTCAAGGACAAACTCAAGGACAAAATCAGACACAAGTTCAAGTAGAAGGTGGTCAAGAACAAGCTCAAACACAAGAACAAGCTCAAACACAAGGACAAGCTCAAACACAAGGACAAGCTCAAACACAAGGACAAGCTCAAACACAAGGACAAGCTCAAACACAAGGACAAGCTCAAGGTCAAGGACAAGCTCAAGGTCAAGCTCAAGGTCAAGGACAAGCTCAGGGTCAAGGACAAGCTCAAGGACAAGCTCAAGGTCAAGGACAAGCTCAAGGTCAAGGACAAGCTCAGGGTCAAGGACAAGCTCAAGAAGGAGAATTTGAAGAACCACAAGCTCAAGGACAAGCTCAAGGAC